>Ga0123352_10010788_pt1 | contig 14364 bp, 7 predicted proteins | sample TergutLab28metaG_FD_89700 | JGI IMG/M metagenome (GOLD analysis project Ga0123352, IMG submission 89700) | Labiotermes labralis P1 segment gut microbial communities from Petit-Saut dam, French Guiana - Lab288 P1 | ecosystem: Host-associated > Arthropoda: Insects > Digestive system > Gut ... | reverse complement strand
GTATTGCTGTGTGTACAGTGCTAGACTCCTGATGATGGACAGAGGTACTGTTCGAATCATGTAGAGTCCTATTCCAAAAATAAATTTGAGAAATTAGTGCTTCTAGTTGGTTTTATTATAAGAATATATCACGATGCACGGACCTCAGAATGTCTAAGAAGAAAAGTATATCATGTTCGTCTTTATTACTCAAGATTATTTTACATTCGGGATGCAACATCCAAATCGTCTCTTGTAGATATAGTATACTCCTCGCATCGAGAGCTCTTTCTGCCCTAGTCTTCAGGGGCTGAATTTCGTATTTTGGATTGTAATGACTACAGATCTGGTTCATATACAGATGTCACCGAACAAAGCTGTATGTTTCAGTCTTATTCAGATTATCAATTTTAGATATGATTTCGAAAATTCGCTTATGACTTTCTCTTCATAAACAGTAGAATGTGCTGTAATGAACGCTTTCGCTACAGTGAGTGTCCACTGACCCGTTGGCCAAATTTAAATATTTATAGCAGTGTCATGAGTCTTCACTTCACGCCCCATCCATATTTAATGCTGCCTCCTCATGAGTACACTTACGTTAATTAACAGTGCTGCAGTTATGTACTGTACTGTAAGGAGGGAACAGGGAGTGACTAAGAATTTTTAATGAAAGGTCTCAAAGTTAAGAATATATAGAAGGTTGTGGCCATTTTTAGGTTAATACACCAGCACTCGTGGTAAGGAACTGTGGTAAGTCGACTCAGAACAGAGTAGACATATGAACGGACTGCACATAAAGAACACCTTCTTTACCTCCTTTGGAAATGAATGAATTTTCATTTCAATAGTTTTCTGAACCCACGTGTCTGAAATTAATTTAATTATACCCTATAATTTCCTTTATTTTTCGCACATTTCACAAACTATCATTCATTAATTTTCTGTACCAAACCAAAACATATATTTAGTTTTTTTCCGATGTGTGCTACATGTACCGTTCATCATGTGATTCTAACACCAAATTCTGTTTCTCTACATTATTAACAGTTTCGAGCTCCCACATCCTGTAAATCAAGCCGGCCCTGTCACTTGGTCGCAAATAGCTGATACCCGTTTGAAATATTACTGTCAACACTTGCATGTAAACCTGCGTTTTGGGCATGCAGTTTGGGACTCCGTCTGGCGGGGTGAGTTCTACTCTGCCCTTGGCTCTCAATATGGGTCTTCCATCCTCCTTCCTCTCCTTGATTTGAACCAGATATATATTGAAAAATGTAGAGGCATGTACAACTTTCGGCAATGGGTGATTCGGGAACAGCATTTGTTAAAATTTTACATTTTCTATTATACTTCTTACTTCGATTTCCGGTGTGACATCTTGCCTGGCTTAAGAGTGCAATGTGTGAAGTTAAGGAAATCCACATTTTATTCAGTGAAGAGATATTAGTGGAGAATTTTACGACGTACGATTTGAGGCTGTCGCAGCAAATAAATGCACTCCAATTTTCAGTGCAGATAAGCCACATCAAATTTGAATTAAACTGAAAAAAGTGAAAGTAGTCTTCCATCCAGTTCTCCCCGATCTACAGGGGAGCGTTGCTTTTCTAGAAGGTTCCCGCGCGTCGCCTCTTTACTTTTCTGGTAAGAGCAACGTGTGGATGAATACGAGTATGGAGCGTTGGTGGAATTGTGTTGACAGCGGAAAGCAGAACTACTCGGACGGTAATCTGTCCCAGTTCCACTTTGTCCACCACAAATCTCACAGGGACTGACCTGCGATCCAATCCAGGACTCCGCGATGATAGCCTGGCGACTAACCACTTAAGCCATGGCGCGGCCCGCAAACGGAATTCAGTCTGAACGTTATTTAAAAGTTGGTTCGTAACGCACAGTAAATACAGTACGTGGCGTTACAAAAATCTTAATTCTGTGAAGGGAGACCGCGTTACATTGTTGTGACTGTCACACAAAACACATAGATACACTTTGTGAAGATAACGTTGGTTGTTTTAAGTCTGAAACCTGGTGGTTTACAAAGTAACCACTGGGCTTCGAAAGGTTGTCTTAAGTCATCTTTTGAATGTGACGATGAGGGGAGATATCAAGTCTTTAAAATGTTCGTGTTTCAGTGCCCGTTTTTATGTTAATCGTATGAGAAAGTTTTATCCATTCTCCTTCCACATGTTTATTAGCAATCAAAGCGGCACGTTTCTGTTTGCTGTCACCATTCACACCATAATTATTCATAATAGTTTGGCTGTTGCTATAGGGAAGCTCGAAACTCGTGTTTTTTTTGTATACTTGGTAATATTGCCAACGTTTCGGAGAACCTGTTGGGTTTTTCTTGAATGGCAGAATTTTTATGATATCGTGCAGTATAAAATCAGGAACGTTTGTCAGTTTGACGGTTTGTCTACCGCGACACTTGAAAACAGTAATTTCATAAAAATTCAGGCTCTGGGATCCACACAGTCTCTTTTTAATGGCAAACTGGGCTCTTTTCCGAGGGTAAAGTGGGCTGGCCGTGAAGTTGACTATTTTCCGTCCAGTGCCGAGGTTAAGAATGAATGGAGCCCCAGCCTACTTCCTCATGTGTCTTATAGAGACCACAGTGTCATCTTTACAGGATATGCAGCTGTATACTTCGGGAGTAGGTGGAAAGATAATATTGAAATGTATCTTTGCAGAAGATCTTGATCATGTGGTCTGAATTCCGCTGGCTCAAGAAGGAGTCCATTACGTCTTTTGTGAAAAGATAATGAAAATTCGAGTTGCGTAACAAAAGCTGGTATTCTATGCTTAACGACGTATATTTTCAAGAACAGCACTGCTGTGGGGCAATACGCAGCTATAAAACATAACTTTTCAGTATTTGAAGTGTTACTGCACGGATGCACGAGGACATCTCCAACCGAACCTTGAATTTCATTATTGCTTCTGATCTAAGCAATGCATTATTTAGGGCGATAAGTGTAGTGATCACAAGTCCGGAGGTGATTTGTGTTTGGGTACACACGCATTGTAATCTCCTAACCCAAATTTATAGCCCGCGCAAAAGAACGTCAACGAAATTGCAAACAAGTGCATCATACGTTGTATGATCATGTGCGGTGTAGACTCAGCCATTCTGTACACACATTTTTATTTCTGCTTTACCATGACGAGTACTTAGCAGTATGACGTGTTTCGTTCCCTGACCTTGTCTCTTTGTGTGTTGCTGAGTGATTTTAATGATATTGTGAAGATGTGAGTTTGCCATACTGGGCGACTTTTTAATTTGCTTAATAGCCTCAATGGCAGAGACGTATAGCTGGGAGTATATCTGGCATGTAATCACTAGAGGCTGATCGGCATGCTGACACTGTGTGTTCAGGTACCCCAGGGATCACGCTAGTAGGCATTTTAAGTGTGGGGGGGGGGAGTGGAAGAATGGAATGATGAAAGGTAAACCATGTTTAGTTTGAACTGTAGAAGCAAGGGGAACTTTTGTGGAAATTCGGTTTGAAATCTATGGTTCTGGAAACAAACATAGTGAGTGCATTATGTTTAACTGCCAACTGTCACATCATCGGAGGAAAAGAATATAGTACAATTGCATCATTTAAACAAAGCACATGGATTGTATAATAATAATAATAATAATAAAGTTAATGTGGACATAAAATCCACCACTCAGTAACACGCATTAGACCTACAGTAAAATGTAAGTATTGTATGATTGGAAAGACTGTCAGCTGAATTTGAATTCTCTGACTTTTTTGTTCGAAAATTTAAACGCAGTATAAAATGCTGAGTTCTACTAAGAGAAAAGAGATTTTGATCCCGTTTAATTCATATTAAAAATTACTTTTTGGAAAGTTAAGAGGAGGCACATCCATGCAAAATTTAAAGCCGTAAGCGTGAAGTGTAATCCTGATCTGTAATGTCAGTCACTATAAAGTTATGAAAGTGTCAACTGAAGAATAAGAGCGAACTAGATGCTACTTATTATTTTATTGTACTTCTTAGAGGCTCAACATGTTTCAGGCACTACTATGCCCATCATGATGGGCATAGTAGTGCCTGAAACATGTTGAGCCTCTAAGAAGTACTACTATGCAGGCACTACTACGTTCATCATTATGATGGGCATAGTAGTGCCTGAAACATGTTGAGCCTCTAAGAAGTACAATAAAATAATAAGTAGCATCTAGTTGGTTCTTATTCTTCGGTTATCGCAATGATACACGGTCCAACACACATCAAATAATGGACGTGTGTATCAAACGTCCAGGCAGTATATGAAAATTGAACACGTTCCAAAATTCCGTCCTACTGAGAGTACATAATCGTTTCTTCAACTCATTAGGTGTATTTAATCGCCGGATTTTAAGTGGCATGATTAGATCTATGGAACATACGTCTAAGTAAGACACAAAAACAACACTATATAACTTGAAGTGTGAAAATTTAATCCTTTACACATTTATGGAGTTTTAAGCATTATTTAGTGTTTTGTGTGTGTGTATGAGTGTGTAGACAGTAAGTATAATACCTGTTTTGCATTTACAAAATGCGCTCCAAATTTATGAGAACGATATACCTTTACAATTTTATAAAAAACAACAATATGATTCTGAAATAGAATTTCACGATAAAATAACGTCTTCACCAGCTCCGCTGTCACCTGCGTACCCTGCTCAGTCACCGTAGTGTCTTCGCGGTCTCTGTAGAGGACCTATACTACTTATACCTTAGCCGCTCCTGTATGTACGTCCCTATGGACTCCGGACACCCAGTAGATGGAACGGTGAACCCTCACCCTGTTTCTAACCCCCTGTTGAGTGCAGTGTATTGAGAGAAGGTGGAGTTCTGCTGTAAGCTGTAAGCTTCTTAAACATGTGAACCACCCACGAAAAGCATTAGAGTGAAAGCAAAAAAAAAAAAGAAGAAAACTTAAAACCACTTTGAAGTAACAAACAGCACACCCTTTTCTCAATACAAACACAGTAATGGGAAATGTCAGGTTGGTAGACAGTTAGTTCAGTAAACGACTTTTGTCATGCAATTTAGTGTAAATGGGAAACCGAAGTATAGAGGTTAGATTGCAAAGAAGATAATTGTAACCTGTACTAGTAGAGGAATATCTTCTGTCAGTACATTCTCGCATAATAAACACGTTATTGTTAAAACCTCTTTAACCCTTCATGTTCAATTCGTGTGTGATTAGTGAACGCTTCTATGGCAAATGAGGCTACGGTGTCCGAGTCTTGGCGTTAAAATTACAGTACATTTTCTAATTCCGTATGTAGAAGTTATACAATTTTACAACCCTTAACTCTTTTTCGCTGCTGTCATGCCATTGGAAGCTATAGCTCCTTCATACATTTAAATGTTCTTACCATTAACTGCAGTACGGATGAATGACTTTGGAAAACGACTTGCTGTGGACATAATATGGTATTCCCAACGGGGAATAAATTACAATAGGCTTTAAAAATTACACTGTGAGGACTGAAGAATAGAAAACCAACCACCAAATAGATGCCACTTCTTATTTTATTCTACTTCTTATAGGTTCAACATGTTTCGGGCATTACTATGCCCGTCATCAGGAGCTTGCGACTATGATGTTGATTACCACATTTGTCGCTTCGGTCTTGGTTTGCTGTATGTTGGAGATTAGGTGCTGGTAGGTAGTCGCAAGCTCCTGATGACGGGCATAGTAATGCCCAAAACATGTTGAGCCTATAAAAAAAAGAATAAAATAATAAGTGGCATCGAGTTGGTTTTTTATTCTTCAGTTATCACAACGATGCACTGTCCAATAAACATCAGATACACTGTGAGGAGTTTCAAAAATTCTACTCTTTACATCCGAATGCGCGGCAAACGAAATGCATATAGGGCTGTGATTGGAAGTCTTCAGATGAAAAGGCCGCATACACGGATGCTGATAATTCCTTAGCCCGACAAGAAAGGAAACAAGCTACATTCTCTGCCTTTTATGGAATTTGGAGGTTCATTACCACAACCACAAGAGTACACCACCTTTCCCTACCCTAGCCAAATCAATCCATTCCTCTACCCATCACACTTTTGAGCGCAGCTTGTTCCCTTCTTGGTCGGGCTAAGGACTTATCAGCACACGGTAGGAAGTACATTCTTAGGTGGGAAGATAATATTGAAGTTTATTTATGTTAGATAATTTGGATAGATTCCAGCGGTCCTTTCGTGTGTTCGGAGTGATCAGCACAAAATTTCAAATAACTTTGTCACTTTAATAGCTATGTAAATTATAGACCAGCAATATTGACAGCTTGCAGTGGCACGTGCAGTGTCCAAATTTGAGAGATGGTGTTCAATTGCTCTTAATTTATTTCTGGTTGCGATATGACTTTATGACACTTTGGAAATTGGAATTGTTTAATTTTCTTCTTGGAACGAGTTTTGACTCTGATTTTGGCTAGTTCCATAATTCACGCCTTCAGTTTCTCTAAATGGAAAACTTGGAAACACAGTACATTAATGTAACCGTTATCAATAGCTTCTTACTTGTGACGATATAACGCATTTAATATTTTAAACACATCTCGGTAGATAACATTGCCACTACTTTATCAGTGTCAGGAAATTGTCAGAGCGCGTACCGCGTAAGGGAAAATGAATTTAAAGAAATATCCAGGAGAGGAACTTCAGAGACACTACTTCCAATGGTTTTACTCTTTAAGTTCTACTATTTCGTGGGAATCACATATGTTATATATGTAACTTTAGGAGCATTAGCGCAGTCGCAAGAAGCACTTCTTGCCTTCGTCTGTCTGTCTGTCCGTCTGTGTACACGTGTCAGCACTGCTTCCACCGAGCGGCTTTCGGTCAAATTTGGTACTATGATCCTTTATGAACATCTGTCGAGTGAATCCAAATTTGGTTAAAATCAGACATAAATATCGGACACTTTGCTTGAAGATCTAAGAAAATTTTATTGTTGCGGGCGATATTAAGTCGCCGTATCTTATGTTGTGTGTCAGACTCCGTCCTTCCACCTTTCCGTCCGTTAGCACATATCAGCGCTGCTCCCACTGGGATAATTTAAGTGGAATTTGATATTTGGAATTGTCATGAAAAATTTGTCGAGGAATTTCAATTTTTTTTAACTTCCGGCACACATGTCGGACACTTTAGGTGAAGACCTAAGTATGTTTTATTGTTTCCGGCGACTTTTAATCACCATAAAACTTTTTCTTTGAGTGAAATGGTAGCAGACTGTTTGAATAGCCGAGGAGATGCAAACATAAAGCGAACACACCAAAATGTAACGTTGGACTTACTTTGCCTAGCCTGTGTTATATTACTGCGTCATTTTGTAAGATTTTACAACAAATGCTCCATTCGTGACAATTGAAGCTGACAGTTTATGGCTGTTCAGTCGTGTAGAGTACAAAACGTAAGACAGTAAATTTTACTACTCACATATACCTTTGTTTTATATCTTCTGTACCTTGATATGGTACTCTATCCTTCCCAACTCAACATTCCTCACTGAACGTTTACTCAAATGCATTGTATGTTTGAATTTGTATTCTCGACAGCAGTAAATTCCATAGAAATTCTAACTGGAACACATAAAGTACTCTTGAGATACGGCTTATTCGGAGATATTGCACAAAAAACTTTAGCATCGATGTAATTTTTTTTTTTTGAAAAGGTGAAATTTGGTTGGTAGTAGAAGAAAATTATGTTTTCATCAATCAGTAATTTTGTGTTGATACACTTTGTAGTTCTTACACTTAAATTGTATACATCCATTTCAGTAGCACGGAAATAAGACGAAATATTCAGGAATAGAGTTGAAGCTGGTTAGAGAACTGAGACACTTGATTTAGAATATCCCACGGTAACGGGTACCAGGATATTTTTCCTCCAATCAAATTGCCTAGTTAGTATTGGTATGGATGTGGTTTCATGGACAACAAATCAGGTATTTTAGCAGTCATCTTCACACTGATCTGGTAAATAAATATTTAATATACGTGTATTTCATATCGTTGCACTAAAGGAATATTTTAATTATTTAGGAGACCAACAAGAGCACACTGGTTTGAGGTTATGTGGTTTACTGTAAACAGTTTGTTGAACTAGATGCAGCTTTATGTATGCGTAATGTTTTATTTTGTATTCTTGTTTAGATTAACCGATTTTGCCCATTGGTCATAAATGAACATAAATGAACATATTATGTTCCATATCCGTGAATTGAAATAATATTAATGATCATGTAGCAGACCAACAAACATTTGTACCAGAGTTCATTGATTGGTCTAATACATAGATTGAAATGTTTCTTTGAAACACCCTGTACCCGATGAATTACGTAAGTAATGTATCTCAGTTAAGATCTCGTTTAAGTAGATGTTATTGTATGGTTGTAAATAAAATTATTTAAAAATTTGTTTTAGATCGATGTGGCAATTTAAACATATTTTGAATCACCCTGTGTTCAGAGCCAGTCCCATTTATAATGATGTGTCGTGCACTTTCAGTGTGGTGATTACAGGGAAGAGCTTCAGGGGTTGTATGGTAGGGCTAGTTCAGAGCATCCTTTAATGGAGTAATCACCATATCCCTCTCTTGCAACCCCGTGTTACAACCCTTTGATACTCTGTGTGTGTGTGTGTGTGTGTGTGTGTGTGTGTTTGTGTGTGTGTGAGTCGCAAATAATTATTCTTATTACTTGATGCCTAACGCTTTTTCATTCCATTTTTATTTGCACCACTTTCAGAAATTTCGCATGTGCTTGTGTACACACAGATTGAATTGCAAATGGGACTTTAAAATCTAAGCGTTTTTTGCCTGTTTAGTTGCACGCTGACGGAAACACGTATGGAGATTTATTGACACTCATTCCCCCACGAAATTCGTAAAATTAAACGCTTTTATTCAAATTTACCGAAATTTGACATTCAGAGGACCCTGCATCGCGATATATTCTTATAATAAAACCAACGAGAAGCACTAATTTCACAAATTTATTTTTGGAATAGTACTCTGCATGTTTCGGACAGTATCTCTGTCCATCATCAGGAGTCTAGCACTGTACATACAGCAATAGATATAGGTCATACAGGTTATGTTGACTGCTTGTCAGCAAACAATCACCAAAACCTGTATGACATACACCTATTACTGTGTCTACAGTGCTAGACTCCTGATGATGAACAGAGATACTGCCCTAAACATGCAGAGTACTATTCCAAAAATAAATTTGTGAAATTAGTGCTTCTCGTTGGTTTTGTTACAAGACTACTGAAATGTATATTACCTGAACTCATTGAATTTATCTTGCCTTGACAAAGCTCCAAACAAAATTTCAGACAATATCAAAACACTTTTCCTTGTAAAATACAGATTTAAGTTTTTAGACAGTCGTGACGTTTGCAAGATAATTACAAGAAATACAGCAGAGCAAGGCAGGCTGAAGAAAAACATTTGACTATCTTACAACGCAATATGGCAGGCCGTATTCTCAACGCATTTTGCATGCAGTGCATTTGGAACAAAACTACAAACGGATAGCCGTAATATTTGTCGTGTTTCGCAATAAAGGACTCCTTTAAAATTACATAATTTCGCCATAAAAATACGATTTGCTTTCGCGTGAAGTAATAGTGGGTCATACTATGCTGAAGTAATAGTGCAGTCATACTATGCTGAAGTAGTAGTGCAGTCATACTAAGCTGAAGTAATAGTGCAGACATAATATAATGAAGTAATAGTGAGACATATTATGCTGAAGTAATAGTGTAGTCATACTATGCTGAAGTAATAGTGCAGCCATTCTATGCTGAAGTAATAGTGCAGTCATACTATACTGAAGTAATAGTGAGTCACACTACACTGAATTAATAGTGTAGTCATAGTATGCTGAAGTAATATTGAGTCATAAAATGCTGAAGTAATAGTGTAGTCATACTATGCTGAAGTAATAGTGAGTCATAATATGCTGAAGTAATAGTGCAGTCATACTATACAGAAGTAATAGTGGGTCATACTATGCTGAAGTAATAGTGCAGTCATACTATGTTGAAGTAGTAGTGCAGTCATACTATACTGAAGTAATAGTGAGACATATTATGCTGAAGTAATAGTGCAGTCATACTATACTGAAGTAATAGTGAATCATACTAAGCTGAAATAATAGTGCAGTCATACTATACTGAAGTAATAGTGAGTCATGCTATACTGAAATAATAGTGAGTCATACTATGCTGGCGTAATAGTGCAGTCATACTATACTGAAGTAATAGTGAGTCATACTATGCTGACGTAATAGTGCAGTCACACTATACTGAAGTGATAGTGCAGTCATACTATGCTGAAATAATAGTGAGTCATACTGTGCTGAAGTAGTAGTGCACTCATACTATACTGAAGTAACAGTGAGTCATACTATGCTGAAGTAATAGTGCAACCACACTATACTGAAATAATGGTGAGTCTTACTATATTGAAGTAATAGTGAGTCATACTGTACTGAAGTAATAGTGCAATCATACTATACTGAAGTAATAGTGTGGTCATACTATGCTGAAATAATAGTGCAGTCATACTATGCCGAAGTAGTAGTGCAGTCATACTATGCTGAAGTAATAGTGCAGTCATACTATACTGTAGTAATAGTGAGTCATACTATGCTGAAGTAATAGTGTAGTCATACTATGCTGAAGTAATAGTGTAGTCATACTCTGCTGAAGTAATAGTGAGTTATACTATCCTAAATTAATAGTGCCGTCACACCAATCTGATGTAATAGTGTAGTCAAACTATGCTGAAATATTAGTGCAGTCATACTCTACTGAAGTAATGGTGTAGTCATACTATGCTGAAGTAATAGTGCAGTCATACTATACTGAAGTTTATAGTGTAGTCATACTATGCTGAAATATTAGTGTAGTCGTACTATAGTGAAGTAATAGTGAGTCATACTATGCTGAAATAATAGTGAGTCATACTATACTGAAGTAATAGTGAGTCATACTACGCTGAAATAATAGTGCAGTCATACTATACTGAATTAATTGTGTAGTCATACTATGCCGAAATAATAGTGCGGTCATACTATAGTGATGTAATAGTGTAGTCATTCTATGCTGAAGTAATAGTGCAGTCGTACTATACTGCAGTAATTGTGTAGTCATACTATGCTGAAATAATAGCGCAGTCATGCTATACTGAAATAATAGTGTAGTCATACTATGCTGAAATATTATTGCAGTCATACTATACTGAAATTATTGTGTGGTCTTACTATGTTGAAGTAATAGTGCAGTCATACTATGCGGCTACCGATTAACTTTTTCATGCGATTTTCATGTTGGATAATTAGGGAAAGTACACACACGCAGTCACAATAATTAATATTTATTGCTTATACCTGGGAACATGACGTTTGGTGTGTGGGTAAATTCTGAATATTACTTACTTATTTACTCCGTGGATTGAAGTCTTTCTTGAGAAGCTAATCGTTTCTCAGCTAGCCAAGTAATTGTTCGCGTTGTATGGAACAAAAAGTTTCATTATCATATTAAAAGTGCCCGCTACCTGTTCGTACCAGACTCTGTATGTACCTACTGTATATTCCTAATATATATACCTGCTAAGCATTTAGTGCGATATATTATTTTTTCTATGTCAACAATTAGAAAATATTTGTAAAGGGTGAATTTTGACCTTCTGACCGATGAACTGGAAACATAAAATCAACGGAGAGGTATATTTAACAAGTTCTTCAAATAAATATATTTAGTAACACAACCTACAAAGTGGGGAGGCATTGGTATAGGTCCAACCCATTCGCAAGCCGGCACTAGAAGGGTGTTAATGGTTAGCACCACACCCCGACCGCTTTACCCTAAGGAAGGACCCGGTACCTCTCGTACAGTACACTGGTTGGGCCTCGGGGCCGATCTAAACAGGCACAGAAATTTTCACCCCAACCGGCTCTCGAACCCCAGACCGTCCAGCCTGTTGTGGGTCGCTATACCGATTGTTCTGTTCCGGTCGTCAATATACGCTATTACATGTCCAAACGGGCGTGAGTGTTACTTTTTACGGAAGATTTGCAACTTGTGTACTTTTCAGAGAGGTGCGTAGTGTGTGTCGTCATAGACCACCAAAATCATTTCCGACAGCTGGTATCTGAAATGGACAGCCCATCTCATGTAATGTATTTAGTAGGTTCATAGTACGACTTCAACATACACGACTGCTTGAAATTTACGTCTTTATGAAAGTCGTAAGACATATTGACGGAATTTGTATCTAAAAATGTGGTCTTTTTTTCGAATAATACTCAACACCAAAATGACACATTCGATACTGGCTTCATTAGTCACCTCGATTGTACGTGAATCCACAGGAATCATTCACCAACTGTAGTGGTTGCGTTCGTACGGACCACGGCGACTGGCAGAGCAGCTGTTGCTCAGTCGAACACTCGAGTATGATAAAAACCCACTACAACCGAATTTATGGAAACAAGAGAAGAGTTTCCTATGCCACTATATCTCTGCTTTCACCACGTGTTTATCTGTTTGTGCCGTTCTAACGTTCTAATGTTTCGTCGCATAAAAGTACATTTTGTTAAACAGGAATAATTTTCCTTGGAATTGGATGAGATAAATAAATATAATCGCTTTATCCGTATTTCAAAATTCTGTGTTTATTTCAGTGGGATGTTTTCTAGTTTCAAGTAATATGAGAGACAAATTGGGCACGCGGGATACGAATTGTTGTTTATGTCTGAATCCTGTGGTAAATATCGATTTTCTTACGGTTCTGCAAAATTGCAGTTCTGTTGTTTGTAGCTAAGACCCTCACACCTTCGCCATTTGAGCTTACGTTTGCGATTCACTCTTTTTTTAAAAAAGCGAGAGAGGTCAGATGTGTTTGAGAATAAGGTAAGAGAAATATATCAGGACCTCAAGGAAGGAAGTAAAAAATATATCACAGAATGAAGAGCTTTGTACGACAGAAGGACGCGAATTGTATGTTAAGTGTGACTGGGAAAGCCTCGGTAAAACGGACCACTTGTGAGACGTTTATAGTAGTGAGAGGAACGTACTAATACTAAAATAAAGTAAATTAGATTAATAATTTGACATTCAGATGACCGTGCATTATGATATATTCTTATAATAAAAGCCAACGAGATAATTATTTCTCAAATTTATTTTGATAAAATACTCTACATGTTTCGGACAGATCTACTGTCCGAAACATGTAGCGTACTTTACCACAATAAATTTGAGAAATAGTGCATCTCGTTGACTTATGTTATAAGAATCAGATGAATAGCTTTCTAAGAGGTTTCACACTTTCAACCCATATCTCTAATAATGCATTGTAGTAAAACATGTTTCTGAGTTAGTTAACTCCCGAGTGTCAGTCAGACGCGGGACTGCTGAATTCAGCTGCTGGTTGATTCAGACCGAACAGAAATATGGAGTTTATCTTGTTCATGTCCGTGGACTAATATCACTATAACACATTTATACCGACAGATGCATTCATTCATTCTTTCATTATTAGCTCACTACATTATTAATACTAAATGTCACTGCAAAATGTTTCAACCCTTAAAGGATGTTCTTCAGGGAATGCATTTAATACATTCAAGCAATAAGGTTAACAAAATGGGTAAACAAATAATGTACGTGTTTTTTTTACTTCAAGAATTTTACATCTGGTGACTCATATTGTTGACCTTGCTGCATGAATGCGCCAAATGTATATCCTGAAGATGACCCTTTAAGAGTTTAAAAATGCTGGATTGACTGATAGTGTTAGTAAAGTGGTGACCTACTAATATATGAATGCGTCTGTCAGTATTGATAAGATACAGAGTTATAGAGATTTAAGGCAGGGATCTTCCGCCATGGTGCGAAGACATTATTGGCCTCCGTAGTTAAAGTTCTGGGTGTTATTTAACGTTTAGAATATGTAAATCAATGGTGGTCGAAAAGTGAATGGCGATTTCCGGTGTATAAACCGAATTACTGCCGGAAAATTTTAATTTCTGGACCGAGCTGACGTGTCGCAGTGATTGTGCACCTCACATATAAGACCGGTCATAATGTTCACAGACAACGATAAGTCGTTTGATTGATATTGTTAGTAAGATTTGTGTGTTGAGACATATTTACTTAAGTATTTAAAAAAAGGGGAAGTGCACCCCTGTACAGGCACTGAGGCTCTGTACAGGCCGTACGACGCATAGGGGGAGTAGAGGTATAGCTCTACTGTACAGGCACTGAGGCTCTGTACAGGCCGTACGACGCATAGGGGGAGTAGAGGTATAGCTCTACTGTACAGGCACTGAGGCTCTGTACAGGCCGTACGACG
>Ga0123352_10010787_pt1 | contig 14365 bp, 7 predicted proteins | sample TergutLab28metaG_FD_89700 | JGI IMG/M metagenome (GOLD analysis project Ga0123352, IMG submission 89700) | Labiotermes labralis P1 segment gut microbial communities from Petit-Saut dam, French Guiana - Lab288 P1 | ecosystem: Host-associated > Arthropoda: Insects > Digestive system > Gut ... | reverse complement strand
TGTTGTGAGTGTTGTGTGTTGTCAGGTAGAGGTCTCTGCGACGGGCTGATCACTCGTCCAGAGGAGTCCTACCGACTGTGATGCGTCGTTGTGTGTGATCTAGAAACCTGAAGAATTAGGAGGCCATGGCCTGCGTTGGGCCGCAGCGCCACAGGAAAAAAAAAGTATCAGTAGTCAAGCGTAACTACTACTTGCTAACATCCCACTATCTAGTGGTCAACAGACCAGTTAAGCCACCTTTTACTGATCAGCTTTCAGACAGACAAATTCAGTATTCAAAGGGTTGCGGTTTCGAACCCACCCCCTACCAGTAGTATAGCCAAACATCTACCCTACATATTGAAATCCGTCACCTGAAAACACATATCCATAATTATAACGAATAAATGTAACTGGTAGTTTAAACGTGCAACAGAAACTGCAGTATAATAAAGCAGTGAGTTTCACAAATATGTATGGAATTATTTCAGAGGAGTAAAGAGACTGCCAATTAATAACTCTTGCGTCGTGCTGATAATAATCGATATATCGAATTAATATTAATTAATCATCTTCCGGGTGGGCAGAAAGAGGCTGCAGTTTTCAAGGTAAATGAAATTTAAGGCCTGATATAACCAACGGGACCTTCAAAATCGCAGTGATTACAGTAACATTAAGTATCTGCGGGCTCGACATGACAGAAACGACGGCTTGTATACTAGACTTCGCAAATGTGAAGGTGTAAGAAGTTGCTGAACTTCATGTACTCTACTGTCGTCCTCGATTTGAGAACTGAGGTAGAAAGCAAAGGAATGTTGGGTAAGCGTAGACAAGAAAACCAACTAGATGCTACTGAATGCTTTATTGCACTTATAATCTGCTCAACATGTTTCGGGCGCTAATATGCCCATCATCAGGAGATCGAGACTATACATTTCTTATTGCCACGTATGGTGTGTAATGCCTTGGTTACTGGAGGTCGGCTGTTAGGAGCAGAGCAGCAGGCTATGCGTCCGGAATGAGGGAAATTGTCGCACAATTTCCCTCATCCCGGACGCATAGCCTGCTGCCCTGATCCTAACAGTCGACCACCAACAACCAAGGCATTACACATCATATGCGGCAATAACACAGGTATAGTCTCGAGCTCCTGATGATGGGCATATAATTGCTCGAAACATGTTGAGCAGAATATAAGTGCAATAAAGCATTCAGTAGCATCTAGTTGGCTTTCTTCTCTACGCCTATACAACGATGCACGGACAAACATACATCAAATTCGAATGTTGTGTGTTAACAGGGGTTTATAAAACAACAAACAGTTGTGTGCATAACTCGCAGTGTACTTTGCACACATTCATAGCTCCACGTGTCAAAATTATTAGCATAAAATGTTGCTGTGTTTCACTTTTTTTAAGAACTCACTGCTTACGACCAGGTTCTGTAGTGTCTAGTCCTTTAGGGAGGTAAAATGTAACTTCAAAGTTTCGCATTGTTGTCTTGTCTGTATCTGCTAACTTACAAAAGTGATCTATAGGTATTCTCAAATTCTGTGTAAAATTTTAGACGGTAAATTCCATTGGCTCATTTCATACCTCCCAGAAACCAAAAAGCAAAAGCTAAATTTTCGCACGGACGTCTTCTTACAGTAAACAAACTCTTTCTTTCCTAGTTATATAAACATGCTTCTTATTAGGAGATCAACAAAGTGTCGCTTGCTTTCACAACCTCGCGCTTTCTCCACGCTGTTATTACTTATCCACGGAAATCACAACAGGTAAGGTGTACAAACTTTTGTACGAGATAGGTGAGCTGGTTCAAAATTTTAAATGGAGGAAAAACGCAGATGGCACAGTCTTAAACCCCAATTTTTTTTAGGAACGTAAAGTAGGCTACAAATAGAGCATCCACATTTACCAACACACGTATAAGAATAATGTCGGTTGAAGCCACGTAATGTAGATGAGAACGAGACTAGATGGAGGCTAGTGTTCAGTTTAACGACCCGGTTGCCTTACCCCGGAGGAAACGATCTCCCATTACCTATCAAACAGGAGGTTGAATGGGCCCCAGAGCCGGTCTGGACGTGTTGGAGAAGACATACATTCCATTACACTTGTCGGAAATCGAATTACTTTGTCGGGCGCCCAACTCATAGTCCCCCCCCAAAAAACGCCCACCCCGCTGGTGTCCAGAAATAAGATCACCTCAAGAAGACCATATAACGTAAAACCTCCTGTGTTAGATCTGTTCGGAAGTTACAGTAGTGACTCATGGCAAAGTTCGTAAGCGATTCTATATACAAAATTGTTAAAAATAACACAGATTAGCTTTACAGAATCATAAATAGTTCCTGTTCTGAAAGAAGCGTAATATGGACCACAGATTTGGTGCTGCGTTCCGCAAACCACGTCTTGAGCATATTTTGGGCTTGAAATATACAGGCAATAAAAAAGGGATTTGGAAAATAATATAACAAAATGAAACGAATGAAAATTCTCTATGTACCGAAAAACTGACATAAAATGCTCAAACACACGTATTCTTTTTCTGGTTTGTTACCTTCCTGTCTGTGTAGTGTCAAGCTCTTCGGTTTCCTACCGTCACCCTTTTCAGCTTCGTCGAGTCTGTCCATATGTATCAACTCGGCTCCCACTGGACGAATTTTTGTAACACTGGAGGCTTTTCTTTAAATAAGCCGAGAAAACACAAATTTGGTTGAAATCGGACCAAAAATCGAGCATTTTACATGAAGACCTACGTTCGTGTATATGGTTGAGAGCAATGTCACGTTGATCGGCATCACAAAGGAACTCATTGTTGTGTTGTCGTGGCAAAACTCATTGTATTTTCATACTGCTGAAAATGCCATACATAACTCAGCAGCACACAACAGAACGCATTAGTTGTCATGGCAGTGCACTGTAAATCTTTTTACCTATCTTAGAATTAAAAATACATACAGCTGATAGGGGAGACACCTGCATCCGTGTACGATCAAGTTGTGTTTGAAAGCGATTTGTGAAAATTTTACTTTCTCACGGAATCCCCACTCCCACCACACGGACATCTAGGGTTCTGCGGAACACAGTTTGAGGAACGATACTAAGCAGGTATCTGAGAATGAACGCAGTTTAATTTAACGTGACAGATTCACGATGCAGTCATATCTGTATCCCCCTTCATGTCTACTTCTGGGATAACCAATCCTTGCCATGGGCCACACTTATCATCTACCTTAATTACGTCTCAGACGTGCTGATCATGTTTCCACTCAGACGCTGTAGATCCACATGGTAGTTTCGTGTCCAGCCCCTTCTGTGTACCGTATGTTGAGATTACTTAACGTGACGTCTGAATTAGGAGCCGCTCCTTGAATATACGGCAGAACTTTCCTCTTGCTCGACGTATAGATTTGTTAGTATCGATTCTGGCGTTACACTTTTGTTGTAGATAAAGCAAACAAGTTCTTTATTTGGAAAACTGCGATTTGGATGTCAAGAGCATCAGGATTTCTCCAGAACAGCTCTTCCTAAAACGCCATACAACCTTACTATCTATCTCCCGCACATAAAATCGGTGATGTGTGGATGTTTTCATTTAATGGCCACTACATGTGACGCAACATCGAAGATGGTATTAATAAATAGGTTTTAGTATTTTGGTGTGTTGATTAAGGAAGATCCCCAGCGTATAATAATGCTTTTAAACTTTCTACAAGTGAATTGGGTTCGATACCAGACCCTTAACAAAACAATGTAATATATTTTCTTTATTAACAAGTCTTAGGGCTTAGTTTGACCCATTATGATTTTCGTTCTGCTTCTGCCGCAAAAAAAACCGTGCACTGTACTAATTTTAGGGAAAATATCAGAGTTTATTTCCGTTCAACTATGACCTGTGGTAATTTAAATTTGGTGATAATTTTAGCACCCTGAAAAGTCGCTCACATAGGTGGGTATTTACTAATATTCTGGTGCAAAATTTGAATATATGCAATACCCTTAATAGTAGTAATTACAATTATGAAGTCGGTAAAGCACTGCAAAAGCTTATTTACGAAATATTTGTGAATTTAGAACGAAATATTTGCTGCCTGAAGTGATTTCAAAGTCTTACAAATTCTTGAAAACCTTCTACAAATTTTTGCATGGAGGAGAAAATATTTGTACAAGTACTGAAGGTGCGAACAGTTTCTTAATTGCCAGTATAAACCGTTAAAACTCGATGGATTTTGTATTGATACAACTGAATTTTACAGGACGATGGTATTAAAATATCTTGAACATGAAAAGCCGTTTACTTCCTGTTGTCGGCAACGCCGAGTTTTAAAGTACTGTCTTGTGGTATTGTTTGGATCATCATTATTATTTCAGAAACAGGAAGTCATACGGTAGGAAAATACTGTTCATGTATTCTGTTTGGAACTTCTGCTGCTTTCTTGTCGTTTCTGCCTTCCGTGCTTCTCTTTTTATTTTATTCTTTTCTCCATCTTGTTTTATTTCGTCACTATATTCGTTATTTTGTTTACGTATTCTCATATCCGGAGTGGATAACAGCGGATCTTTACGTATCGGCCCGTGTCACACACTTTCACAAACTGACATGTCATTCTGTCAAATGATCCTCTGCTCTCTTAGTTGGGGGAAGAAACCTGTCGCTACGCAACACGTTCAGTCATTTTATTCACCTGCTAAACGCAGACCTTGAGCCGGGTTATGTTATAACGTTGTGGCCAGTAACAGCCCACTATGAGCTTCAAAGTAAGCTACATTTTGTAGCTTATGAGAGAAACCTTTTGTAATTAAAGTCAAAACTTGCATCTTGTTTCGACGTTTAATGTAAATTAATGACAAACAGAATCACAGTCTGAACTGTTCAAAAGTTTTAGGGCGATTTTTTGCGACGTGAAGATTGCGTAGGTAAATTCCGTTGCGTTTGGCTGTATAAATACACGAACATAGCCCAAATGCCTTGATTTTTTTTTTAAATAAGGGCTCATTAATTCCCTGTGCATTGTGCGCTTCATTTCCCGAAATGCTCTTGCAACAGCGAAGTTCCTACCCCCAGGATTATACGGTAATGAAATCTTTAGTATGTTTTCCTTTCTTAACAGAATTAAAAGGAGAATTCCTGAGATCACCATGATGTGTGGTTTCCCAATTTCAACTTTCTGAGCCAGCTAACTTTCACAAAACTTGGTGAACATGGCGCCGTTTTAGGAACCCCAACTTCCTACTCCTTATTCACTACAGTCAGTAATAACAAAACGGCAGACGCTCTACTAAATTTACTGGCGGAAGCGACGCCACTTACTTCAGGAGTTCATGTGGTGTATGGTAATGTAATAGAATTTGGAAAATGCACGTCTTTGTTGTGGTAATGTCTTCGTAAAATGTTAGATGACAAGACTGGGGTCGTGCAGAAGTTCCATTCACTACAAAGAAGGCAGAGATGCGAATTTTTTGTGTTATGATCGACAAATGTAACTATACAGAATATGTACATGAATGATACACAAGTATTCACAAAAGTAAAGCAGGACAACGAGGCCTACAAGGACGGTAACATCAACAACAACAACAACAACAATTGGTATAACGACTTAGAATTCTGTGTAGTAGAAAATATATACATTGTGTTCTGATCGGAACTCCTATTAGTTCCAATTTTAACGCCTAAACGAGGCACATTCTCGTAAAACCAAACAAAAACTCTTCGTTAGAAGGAATTTTCGGATGAGCAACAGTTCAAAGCACTCGCTGTCTCCATTACGAGCGGCGTTGCTATCGGTAGCACAACAGGCGTAAGATTTTTGCACTGTGCTGGTGCTATAGAAATAGAGGTCTGCTGGTATGTAGGTTGTTAAGAGTGACACTGGGCAATATATCACGTTGTAATGTGCGACACTCACGAAGCCGCGTTCGCACAGTTGTGAAAAGCGGCAATTCATTTGTCATGTCTGTCTGTCCGTGTACACGCACTGAACAGCTCAGTTTCAGTCGAGTGAAATTTTATATCTGGAGCTTTTTTCGAAAGTCTGTAGACAGCACCAAAACTTGGTTAATATCGGACCGAAATAGTAGGCACTTTGCGTGAATACCTAAGTTATAAAATCAGTCCCATTACAGGCCCGAGGTGCCCAGAGGGTTCCAGAAAGTTACGGTTCCCAGATTACGTGACAGTAGCCCAGGATGGTGGTAAGGTTGTCAGACTTACGCACCGGCCGCTTTTACCCCCAGGAAATATTTCTGGTACTCATTTCTGTTAGAGGCTGAGTCGACCTCAGGGCCATAGTGCGATGGGAAGGATTATGCCAATGAAAAAACTCCAATGACACGATCTGGAATCGAACCAGCGACCTTCCGATTTGTAGCACAGAACCTTAACCGCTGTGCTACCGCGGTCCCATACCTAAGTTAAGTATATGAAAATTTCGCGCTAAATTATTCTTGGGCTGAGAATTTTTTTTTTCGGAATGTATTTGCACACGAAATCGTGAAGCAGGTTTTCATGTGAAACGTAGTTTTTTAATCGAGCACTTTACGAGTTGATTGTATGAATAACGTCTGGGTCAAATAGGATACAGATGACATAATATCGCGCAAAAGATACGAATTGGAAGCTATGTAATGAAGGTGAAAATACAGACACTTATTTGTCATATGCAGTAGTTATTGCCTAGTGCTTTGTTTGACTGATGCCGCATGATGTAAAAAAAAAATTAGATTTTCTGGTAAATGAGAAAATTACGCGACGACAAATCTGTAATTACGATCTGTTTATACGCATTACACGTACCTCGCAGGCCACGAGCGAAATAACAGCTCTTTTTCCCCATGTATCGTTAAGAAAGAACTGTATGAACAGTGTGAACTGGTTAGGACATAATTACTTTTAAAAGCGTGTGCTAATAATCTTAATGTCTTTTTTATGGTAATTGAAAATGTGATTTGAGTAAACCGTTTTTATAGCCTGTAAAGCAGAATGTGGCAGGGCGTATAATTGCATTGATCGCCTCGTTGTTGCTGGGAAGCGAACAGGGAATTATTCCGCTTGCCTAGAATTCTTATATTTATTGATTAAGCTGTATTTCCAGGAGCTAGGCAGGTTGATTACTAATACATTTACAAGTTGTATAGGAAATAATTTTGTTCAGGCACGCATTGAAGTCGCTTCGACCGGGTGAAAGTTTCAGGTCATGACCGATAAATATAACAGAGAAAATCAACGTAGCCTAGGAAAACTAAGTTCTTCAGAGAAATGTACCAACAGGTAGCAGTGGTTCCAAATAACAGTAGTGCTTGATTTAACACTTTGACTATGATGAATAAAACAAATAGTGCCCTCATTGAATGTAACTGACACGTTCGTCTGAGAAAAGAGTAAGGTAAATGTAAAGCAGTCCCATTACAGGCCTGGAGTGGCCCAGAGGGTTCCAGGAAGTTAAGGTTGCCAGATTTCATGACAACGGCACAGGATGGTGGTACGGTTGTCAGCCTTACGCACCGGCCACCTTTACCCTCAGGAAATGCTCCTGGTACTCATTTCTTTTAGAGGCTGAGTCGACCCAAGGGTTATAGTGCGATCGGAAGGTTTTTATGTCAATGAAAAATTCCAATGACACCAGCTGGGATCGAACCAGCGACCTTCCGATTTGTAGCACAGCACCTTAACCACTTAACCCTGAGAAAAGAGTGCTAAAGCTAATTTATTATATACATCGCAAATAATTGCAACCCACAGCATTAACAACTATATATATATATATATACACTGTATATATATATATATACAGTATATATATATATATATTCGTGCTGTGGTTTGTAATTATTTGCGATGTATATTATATATAGGCGGCTGTGTCATGGGAAAGTAATCGTTACATCATACACAATATATGTACAATTCTGATATACAACAGAAGCTGTGACCCTGGTGGTTTCAAAGATACAACCATCTGAGAAGAATTCAGGATGCAACGAACCGGACGCGCCTCAATGTTACATTATGTGTTTGTTTATTTCCTTATTTTATAAATATTTTACGCGAGGATTCATTACACAGTAGCGCTTGTTTGGATATCAATGACGCAGCCATTATGCAAATATTATAAATAGATTTACGGAAGCACCAGTTCAGGGAATATCGTTTTACAATTGCTGAGGATACGATGTATCAAAACTGTAGACTGATATTTTACGAGCCAATATATCGGGTGGCTGCCTGTTGAGTCCCACGTGTGCCATAACTGACTTCGCTTTTTGCTGTTACAACGCGATTCATGCCTGTATAATTCATTGCTAATGCATTGTGTCCACTAGAATTAGTTATCAGAACAGCCTAAGTTGCATAATGGTCAATAGAACCTTTATAACCCATAAATATATTCAATTAAATATGCAACGCCAATTGATTGCCTACATAAAGAAACGAGTGATAAATAATTGCTTTCATTTATCGGAACTTCAAAACACAATGTAATATGTAAGGCGCCCTCACGCGCTTGTATAAATGGAGAATGACAAGAGCAATACGAATAAACGTGTGTAAAATGTGATGTAAGTGATCTAGTTTTTAGTTACGTTTATCCTTTGTATCAGTAGCTACCGGGGTGCTGATAAGTCCTTAGCCCGTCCAGGAAGGAAACAAGCTCGGAAGCATTTCAGGGACGCGCGCGATTGCAAAAACATGGAGATGCGAGCTGTCGCCAGGGTTTATTTCATGCAAGGCAAGGCGCCGAAGGAAATTCACGTCATTCTGACAAAAACATTAGCTTGTTTCCTTCCTGGTCTGGCTAAGGACTTATCAGCACCCCTGTAGTAAGAATTTTCTTTCATGGGAAGGTACGTAAAAATAGAGGAAGAAACCTTTTCACCGCAGGAATTCTGATATCAAGTAGCGCCTTACGATATTCACTTTGTGTTCGTCCTTAAGGTTTTTTAGAGAAACCATAATAATTCTCCGCGCGCGCACGCACGCACACGCCAACGCTAGCCACGGCACCGGCCTTAACAAAATATTCACGCGCTAATGCACGGCGTCTCTTAGTTATAACTTCCACAGATCCGTTCATATATCTTATTCTCAAAGAGGTTAAATAAAGAATAACAATTTTACTGCATATTGACGCCTTGCATCTGAAGAATCCTTAAGAGACGGTTTGATTGAAGTTAACTGGAAATTAACACGCTGCAATCCCGACTGAAGCATAGACATCTCTGTACATGGTGAGTGCTTCATAACGACTGTGCCCTCTGGCGTAAAAGTATTATAGAAGGTTTTTAAACTCGTAGGTACTGGGGCCCTCGAGAGAAGATAATCCATTTCGTTAATGATCATTTTAAAATCGTGTACAATTTGGTCTTCCCTTATTCAAAACTTAAAAAAAAAACTCAAGAGTTTCCAGTAATGCTACTTTTTTGGTCTTGAGTAAGGAAATATTTACCCTGATTTTCTGAACCGAAAGAGGTTTTCAGGTGCGTTCGGAAAATTGCGAAAACAACTCTTAGAGTCATCAAGTCTGTCTCTCCGTCCGTCCGTCCGTTCTCATGAAACAACTCGGCTCCCACAGGACGGATTTCAACGACATTTGATATTTGATGATTTTTAGAAAGTCTGTCGAGAAAATTCAAGATTCGCTAAAATCTGACAAGAATAAAGGGTACTCTATATGAAGAACGTTATACATTTTTTATCATATCTCGCTCAATTCTTCTTAGAATGAGAAATGTTTCAGACGAAGTTGGAGAGAAAATCAAAACACACAATTCATGTCCAAAAACTTCTTTCCGTAAATCGTGCCGTTAAAGGAAATAAGGCGGAAAATTACGGTAGAACCGGACGGGCACAGATGACAATACGGCGCATGCGTGTTGCATGCTGGGTAACTAAGGCTACAGACACACACTCAGAATATGTAATATCTCTTGCTGTTTAACGACAACAATGTTTGAGCGAACGCGCCTCAGCCTTACGTTAAACGTACACTGCCTGTTGTGTTGGAGTCACTGTTTGTAACCAATGGACAGAAAAGTAGATCGAATAGGAAGTTTATTCAGTAGTTTTCAACTCACCAGTCCCTGGAGTATTGTGCTCATTTAGTTTAGACATTAAGTCTTTTCAAAAGGTTTAAGGTTGGTTACCGTTTTCACAAAAGCCTGACACTTTACCATATCCTGCGCCAGACGAATACAATCCACACTGAACGTGTTTATTTTCCTTTAAAAAATCACCGTCGTTGGTACACTAAGGTTCTTGTATTTCTATTCCAAATTTCTAATTACAGTATCATCATTCGTGCTACATGTGCTATCCCTCGCATTATTTTTCGTGTCTTCTCGTCAATGATATCACCAGAACAGTGGTGACACGCCCTTAGCTCGACTCAATCCAAAGTCAATGCGTAATATCACACCGGAAACTGTATCTGCAATTATTTTGCTGACGAAGCTATGTATAGTACAGGACCACCAAGAGCTCTCCGCTGCATTACGTTACCACAGATTTATAAATAAAAGTTGCCACAGAATGTACGCTTTTCGCGTTACCGGGTAATGTATGTACTGTGTTACGAAGATTCCGATGAGAGAAGCAAGGCAGAAGTGAACATTTGCCCCGCTCCAACACGCATACAAAATGGCAGCGCACGTCATCTGCTGCTCCTGCGGTACTTGTGCAATCGCAGTGCATCGACGCAAAATCTGGTGTATGTTAACGACATTATGAAAACACATTCTGTCATTACCAGGCTTAGGGATTTGCATTTTAAATACATTTTCCTTGTTTTGTTAAAAGATATTGTTTACGATACCATCATGACCGTGTGGGGGCGTTTCTGCTTCAGTATGTTGTTTCATTTGTTGTTTATTTGCCAACGTTGTCACCAGCTCAGTCGTGTCGAATGATAAGGTGACTTGTGATCAGCGGAATATTCCAAAGCCGAAGAAAAAATGACTGAAATAAAATAGTGTAGCCGCCGGCAAAACAAATACACAAATATAAATAGAAGTGTTTAATCTGAGAGATCCCGTTTTGTTGACAGTACAAGATCAAAAACGATTGTTGTCCAGTCCAACAAAACCTGTTATCGAAAAAGCAATTTGCTTGACTCTGCAACATAGCTACGTGTTTTGGCTGATGATGAAGCAATCATCAAGCTCTTTAATAAAAAAATACACAGAGAAAAACATCACAAAAGCGATTTTGGAATACAGTCGAACTCCTTTATAACTTTACGAAGGGGAGTGAGTATTTTATGTCGTTATAAACCCATGTCGTTATAACCGGGTTTGACTGTTTTTTTAAAAATGATAAAGTAATTCATTAGATGAACTTCATTTTATTAATTACTTGCATCTTCTGCATCGGAATTCGAACTGAATACGATGGAAAATTATTTACTGGTTATGACCACCTTTGGTTACTGTCCTTGGTACGATGTCCGCCTGACTTGAATAAACAATAAGATGAGGATTCATGTGTCTCCCAGTCAACGCACATACAAAATAAGGTTGAAGTTTGTTATTCATACTTCCAGGTAAACGCAGCACGCCTTGTTCCCAAATAAATTGCATCTTCTGAGCAGCTCTTTCACGGAATATTGATCAGGCAAAAAGAAACACACCTTCTTTCTTCTGGAAGTGGTGACTCACACAAGGCAGTCTTCCAAAGGTCAGTATTTGTTATCCTTCCGTCTCCAAACTAATGTTTCGCCATGCGTCCTTACACTATTAAAAAACATGTTTATGATATTATTCAGGTTTTGTGCGGGTTTATTCACGTTTTCAACTTACTGACCGATTTTCATGAAATGATGTCAGACAGTCTCTGTCTTTCCATACGTCTTATTTCCGAACAAACTTATGGAAATTTTATCAGCTCTGATTTTGGAGGTGTACATCAGAATTTGCGTGGCAATTTTAATTTGGTTAACGTCGCTAGAATGGGCATGTAACCCTAGTTTAGAAAGACGTTCGGTTATTTTAAGTGGCTGATTATGGAGCGATTGGAACAGCTATTGGAGGTTGTTTAAAGAGGTAAAATTTAACAAGACAGGCAATTTACGTATAACGTAACGGTGAGGCGCGTTCGTGCAACCACTGCTGAAGTGTAATAGTAATAAGTATGTCATATTCTGAGTGTGTGTTTGTAGCGTTAGGTACCCGGCATGCAATGCGCAATACGGCGCGTATTATACTCTAATCTATGGCCTGTCCGGCTCTATAATATTTTTTTTCACTTTCTTTCGTAAACAGCACGATTTTCGAAAAAAGAAAAGTTACTGAACATAAAATGTATGTGTGTTTAATTTTCTCTACAACTTTTGTCTGAAACATTTCTCAGTCTAATAAGAACTGAACGAGATACGATGAAAAAATGTATATTGGTCTTCATGTAAAGTACTAATTTTTGTTCTCAGAATGTAATGAAACTTGAACTTTCTGGACAGATTTTCGAAAAATACTCAAATATAAAATTTCATGAAAATCCGTCCGTCCAGTGGGAGCTGAGTTGTTACATGCGGACAGACGGACAGACGGACGGACAGATATACAGATAGACATGACGAGGCTGATAGTCATTTTTTAAATTTTCCGAAAGCGCCTAAAATTGCTAAGAAATAATTGACATAACCGACTTATATTCGCGTTATTAGCGATTATTTCCGTTACGGCTCTGCTATCTACATCTCCAGTAGGCTATAGCTCCTTGAAGACAGACGTAGTAGATTGCACCGAAATGTTGGTACCTATCTCCCAAACTAAACGATGTCAGATCCCAGAGGACCATAATCTGCAAACTAAGAAGTAGGCTACATCTGAATAGTGCAATATTTTACATAATCATAGAAGTGTTGCTAAAAGCTGAAGCATTCTGAAATTTGAGGCTGTGTCATTGAGCGAGTGGTTCCTGCCGTTTCGGAGGAACATAGTGCATTAATCATGCAGGGTTAAGGAGTCCAAGAAAAACCTTTCTTCGAGAGCTGTAAAACAAATCAGTGTTCCATCCAGCCTGAGGGTGGCGTCATCATAAGACGAAACGTGTACAAGTAGCTGATTTCCAGACTTTTACAGGGGTGCTGATAAGTCCTTAGCCCGACCAGGAGGGAAACAAGCTACATTCTCCGCATTTTATGGAACTTGGAGGTTCATTATCACATTCACAAGAGTCCACCACCTGTCCCTACCCAAGCCAAACCAATCCATTCCTCTGCCCATCACTCTTTTGACAGGCGCAGCTTGTTTCCTTCCTGGTCGGGCTAAGAACTTATCAGCACCCCGTTAAGTGTATGGTTGTGTTTGAAGGGTAGATATTTGGTTTTATTAAGTGTTACGCGACGAGATTATCACCTCAATGTTTTCTTCGAGTCATCGGGAACAAATCGCCCAACGACACAATTACGTACCCCTGAAGACCTAATCTTGGAATTTTAGTGGTATGAGCCTTAAAAAAATATGAACTAGTGCAGGACTGCCGAACTATAAGAACACATAACTGAAGCTGGAATATGTTTACTGTTATAGGAATGTACCAGTAAACATTTTCTGTTGCCGATACAAGAGACCGTATGAAAGGCGGACGCCCAAAAATTGTTAGAACAGCTGCTGCGGAGCCTTGAGCTTTACGTAAAGTAACTGTATACAGACTTTTATGTCCACATTCAGACTGTGTTACGAAAATTATTGTCCATCATTTCACCGCCACATATGACCGTCTGAGATTCCCAGACAACCTCATGTACGGGGCAAAAATTGGAAAGCACTGAAGGCTCGCCACTTTGCAGACTTCATGCTTTGCATTTTTTTACAGTAAACGAGGCATTCCACTTTGCGTATTCCTGTCGAAAACTAAGTACGTAATGAACACGGCCTTCTATACATTTCGTATCACAAATAAATACAAAATTGATAGCTTTACCGATTCTCAGTAGTTAATACAGCTAATTCTAATCGGAACAATAATCTTAGGTTCTCCGAAACTTGTTCCAGTTGAAAAGACTCCCTCTGACTCATGTGGGTTATGGAATTTGGTAGTTTCGCGGATGTAGAGCTTAAAAAAATGTAGGCGTGTGCGTTTTATGAATCTGACTAGTGGGGGAGGGGGAACGTGCGTGCGTTCCAGCCGACACATCTCTGTGAATATGTCTGCGTACAAGAGTGACTTAAAAAACTACAGAGGCTGTTACCAGATGGTTCTCGCGAGATAAATCCAGTAGCATTGCTATCCAGAAATTTAAAGATCAAGATATATAGAACTTTAATTTTGCCTGTTGTTTTGTATGGGTGTGAAACTTGGTCGCTGACATTGCAGGAGGAAAGGAAGCTGAGGGTGTTTGAGAACATGGTGTTGAGGAGAATATTTGGACCTAGGAGGGACGAGG
>Ga0123352_10010785_pt1 | contig 14367 bp, 7 predicted proteins | sample TergutLab28metaG_FD_89700 | JGI IMG/M metagenome (GOLD analysis project Ga0123352, IMG submission 89700) | Labiotermes labralis P1 segment gut microbial communities from Petit-Saut dam, French Guiana - Lab288 P1 | ecosystem: Host-associated > Arthropoda: Insects > Digestive system > Gut ... | reverse complement strand
GTCCCACCGTGCGTGTTGGGGGGTTTGGGGGTTTTTGTTGTTTTTTTTTTGGTTTTTTGGGACATTGTGGGGGTGGGGGGGGGGGGGGTGGTCAGCCCGAGTTAGGCGTATGTTATGTGCATTTATGTAGAAGTGGTTTTGTGCCTATCTTCCCCTCTTTAACTTTTTGGTTAGGTCGTGCTGTGTTCTAGGGTGAGCGTCACACATTTTTGCAATTAATAAAAGTGTCGTGCAAACTTCAGAGGTGGGGGAACTTTAGCACCATTTAATGACTGTCCTAAAGCAGTTGCGAACATTCGAGTAATTATTATACATGTAATGAAGGTTACGTGATGAACCGCCTGTGGCAGACGTAACTGTAGTAGATGACAGCCCCTAAGCTTGTTTACTTAAAGATTTCAGTCTTCAGGGTTATGACGCCATGCCGGTTCGTAATCAGCTACCTTCTTAAGGGGGGGACCTTGTGAAGATGATTCACCACTCTCCTCCGAAACGCCGGTAACCCTTTACCAATTGACACGGCCTAATATCCAGGAAGAGTTGAAGCTTCGTCGCTGTGAGAACCTTATTCGCACCGTAATTACATGTGTTTATTTTTTATTTAGCTGTACCGCTGTGACGGAACAAAACCTTGTTGGAGACTAGTCATTCGCGTATTATGTGACTTGTCAACTGTGTGGGCATTATTATGTACCTTGGAATGCAGGGTAATTTAACCCTTTAAATGCCAAGACAAATCCCGTCTGCCATTTGCTGGCATTATTAGGAGCTCACCATATTCTCTACGTTAGCAGGATAAGGGTTAAGGCTTTGCAGACTGACGTGTCTGTAAATTGTATGGGCTATACCACTCTGTTTCCTAGCCCACACGGAAAACATAATCTCTGTCCACTGGACTGACAAGTTTTTTTTTGTGTTGTTCTGGGAAATAATAATTCATTTTGAGAATCACGTGGAACACATACGTACAACTTGTGGAAAAATACAGAGTTCCTGGATGTTGCAGCAGCTGGTATGTGTAGTTACCACTGGTTTGCAGAAAGTTAGTGGACAGTGAAATGTTAATGATATAGAATAGAGGGGGTTGAGACATTTCCCCAAAAGACTGATACAATCACGAAGAACTTGTCGGAAAGCCACCATCCGGGACCTAATTCAAAGTCGAGAAGTACAAGATGCTGCCCGGAGTAGAAGCAGTGTTCGGTGAAACCAGTGTTAACGTTAGTCTGCTTTCAGGTTGTGGATTTAGTAGGTATACTAGAGAGAATTTTACAAAATGATCGCTACGTCATGTGATTAGTGCCACTGTGCATATGGAAACTAAAGTTAAACACAGGGACAGCTTGCTGTTGTCGGGTTTAGCAGGTGACGAACGGACCTAGCATTTTTCTAAAGGGAATCTAACAATAATACAGTAACGCATTTGGACCGCACCCTGCACTTTGGAAAAGCGTATGAGGGCCCAACACGCCGTAGCCAGATGGCTGCAGTAGATTAGTCCCACGTGGGAATTTTGAATCGTGTGGATTGCTGGCAGCAATGATGGTTCGAATTACATGGGAGTGTGACATGTGGTCAGTCATTTCGTTTATGCAATGAATACCATATTTTCAATGCAATGCAGCTGTCTGGCGTCCGGTTATCGTGGCTGATAGAGGCTAAGAGTTGTACATTCAACTGAGGGGCTTTGTAATACAAAATACAAGAGCTGCACTTTTAAATCAGGGACTTTGTAATACCAAATTGTAAGAGTTGTACTTTTAACTGAGGGGCTTTGTAATCGTACTTTTTGTGTCCCGTTATCTTTCCTTATCGATATTATCACTCTTAAGACAAAAATATTTCTCTGAGTCCGAAGATTTAGTTACACCTATGCTCTTCGAGGCCATGGTACTTAAGAACCCCCTACCCCAGGGTCAGGAATAGTGTATTTTGTCCTATGAACTTGTGTGTCAGAGGCACTACCCATGGGCCACGCTTTCTGTTTCTTTGATCGAAATAAATTCTTATTACCTTCATTCCATAATGTGGTACAGAAAGCTATTCATAGCCTACTTCTTTGAACCAAAGTTTTAAATTTGCTTTTCTAATTCAATTCTGTATTTACTTTAACGAATAGTACTAATGAAGAATAACAGAAAGGTAAGGTTGTTTCTGTGCACCTCTTGAAAGCAAGCGCGGAAATGGAGGTACAGCTCCACACACACTCTTAAGCTCGTTAATGGATGGAGGTGAGCGGGCCACTTCACTCCTCGGTTCCTTTTTCCGCTGGAAGCAGGAGACTGAGCCTCAGATTCGGGCTCGATCCTCTGAGCAGAGAAAAGCTCCTTGCCGCTGCCTCCCGGGAATCGAACTAAGATTCCTGGGTCGTCGAGCTTGTAGCCTAGTCACTATACCAAATGTGCCACCCCGTCTCACGTTCAGGTTAGACACTCCTCTGCTCGTCTCGCTTCGTCACAACAGCTTCTCGCGCAATCATTCCTGATTGTTAACCGTATTAGCCTTTCTATTTTATCATACTGATGGCATGCATTATGTGTCTGAATAATGAATAATGATAGGTTTTTAAAGAGTCAAAGTGGATAAATGCTTAGCAGAAAAGAAAGCCGTTCCACTTTCAGCTTGTACAGTACTTGCATTGCTCACAATGCTACGGATTTCTCGTTTGTGTAGGAAATTTCTTCGCTGCCAGCAGTTCCACGTCACCTTTGTCCGCCTAATGCTCCTTCGGTACAAAGAGATTTTCTCCCAGGAGCAACGCGGCCGGATCATGAAAACAGTTTTCACGTTCGTCTGCTGCCAGGATCACAGATGCACTGAACCCTATCTCTTCTCTCCTGTACAGCTGTACGGTGCACTGCTTGGTACAGTGACATTCTTTTGCCTGTCCATTGCCTTCTGTTGCTGAATTTCCTTGTCTGAGATATTCTCTCAAGCTCGACCTTACAGCGTTGCGTTAAACATGAGCCACTTTTCCATAGTGGACACTTTTTAAAGGCTGTGTGTGTGTGTGTGTGTGTGTGTGTGTGTGTGTGTCTGTCACTTGCATGCTACATACGGTGCGACTGCTTCTGACATGCATCGGGCAAGAGCCGAAGACCGGGGATGGCAACAGTTAGCATTTGTGAATTAGGGTAAACCGTAATTCTTCACTACGATTCTTGCGATGTGTGAAGTGCTAATTTGGGACCGAGGTAGCATTATCCTTGTGGCTGCTAGGGCTTGCCGTACGTAAGAGGGTGGTGTGAATGAAGACGTTGAACCCATGTTGAAGTGGTCGTGCCCTGCTTTAAATTAGAACTGACGGTAACCAAATGAGTGAGACCTGAGTGTTGTCTTGGCTAACGTGGTTGGCCTTTGGCTTCATATCGCGAAAGCCCGAGTGTGATCCCAGACCTATACGTTTGTGATGTGTGGTGGACAGAGGGGCACTGGGACAGGGTTCCGCCTCCCGAATACTTTGACTTTCTCGTGTCAGTATTATTCCACCAATGCTCCACACTCATCCACCGACGCTGTGTAAATATGGGAAACGTCATCCGTTGTGTGGAAGATGGCTCTGTGTAATGTTAACAGTTCAGAGCGTTATTAAATTGAGGCCACGTAACGTTTGGAATATAAGGCAGAAGTGCTGACGACACGATCGTAACTTTGACAAAGACAGAATGACAGTCGATTCATTGCGTGTTGCTAATTACGCTCCTAAGTACAGTTGTTGCTAAAGGGGGAAGGTTTATGGTGACGCAGAGTGACGTAGTGTGGATTGGTATGTAGTTGCCAACGTTTCGAAGGCGTGTAGTGGCTCCGTCTTGAAGGTAACCTTGAACTACCTTTGTATGAGACTGTACGGCCCCACAGAACTTTGGAACCTATATACCCATCTAGACGGCGTTATTCCTGAAGCAAGTAGAGAACATGAATTCTGGCGCATTTCTTTAAGGAATAGGTACTTGAAGTTGAAGAATAATTATGCCTAGAGCAGCTCTAGATAAACGACTGCACTTGAACGAATATATTTAAAGGCATTCGTTCAGATGACCTGCAGTGCATCGCCGAAGTTAGTTTGCTAACAGCTGACTTCATGAAAGTAGCATCTCTGCTATTTACATTCTCTACCACGCCAAGGGAATGCGTGTCTTTGTGCTGGAAGGCCGTGGGCAATTGAGCAGTTGTGACGGAATGTATAAGAGAAATACCAGCCGAAAGGTACCGTGCCTAAGTCATGAGCTTCACGTTACGACTGTCTTCACACACCTTTGGTAGCGAGGAGTTTCCGAATTGCGCTAACCAGCGTGGAACGGAGAGCATAGTGTTGTGTGCGTGTGTTTGTGTACACAACACTGTGCTCAAGATGTGAACTTAAGTATGCGTAATAACAAGCAGTTAGCGTTTCAATGACAGGCCTGTTGACGGCCGGCCGGGGAATTTCACACAAGCGCGGTTCACACGATGTGTCTGTATTATGGCAGGGGTCCTGAACTCAAATAGTACGTCGCCCTAACGAATCATTTGTAAGTTTAAGGCAGGTCGCACGTTGTTTTTAAGCATTTAAAGAGGATAATTATTTCTTAATGTGCAACACGTCATTATGAATACATCGTACATTTAATAACGAAATCAAAATGTATAACAAATACTGAATTTCAAATTGATTGAATTGTTATTTCTCTCTACTGACGCATTTTGTACATTAAAATCTAGGCAGTTTAAACATTTTTTCCAAGCCCCGTGATGAAAAATGCTTGAAATAATGATTTTCTTCTACACTAAGCCGGGCCACGTTCTGTAAGTGAAATAAAATCAGACATAGCGCCTTGTTTGTCAGACCTGTGCACTACAGCAATAGGGTTAGGTCAGCCGGAAATAAACTTCGTGCATAGTTGATTTCATACCTACCTGCCTATGAAGATGGAACAGACACAATGTTCCGAAGCGTCGGCATATAAAATTCAGACGCCGGGGAATTACCCAGAAGAAAGCACACAACATTCATACATGGCCATGTACGCTTGACTGTGTAACTATAGTTACACAGTCAAGCGTTTACCTTCCTTATTACATAAAGAATCTTCGTAGATCATCAACGGAAGGGTGTTACTTACCATTAGAGTAGTCTCGGCAGTCGGTTGTGGTAAGCGGCTTTCTGCATGTCTCCTTCTGTAAAACCACCACATAATTGTGAATTAGACTTAAACACTTGCTCACGATGTCTTGTGCGTGTCGACATCCATTTATTGTCTATTGTACCCGGGGTGCTGATAAGCCCTTAGCCCGACCAGGATGGAAACAATCTCGGAAGCATGTCCGGGACGCGCGCGATTTCAACAACATCGAGACGCGAGCTGCAAATTATTTTTTTTCTGCAAGGCAAGGCGCCGAAAGAAATTCACGCCATTTTGACAGAAACATTAGCTTGTTTCCTTCCTGTTCGGGCTAAGGACTTATCAGCACCCCTGTACACAAGCTTCGTTTCTTTAAAAGCCCTGTATAAACAGAAAATATGGGCCTTGGCCGATTTGAAGTCAGTATATTAACATTCATTTGTATAAGTTGAGAAATTACAATGTTCAGCCATGGGACCGGTCGAGGTTACAACCTGCACTACGTGAGCTGAGGACTGGTGTTGATGGTTGTACAAAATGACAAGAGAAATAAAGAAACAACTTTATCGACTAAAGTGCTGTAGCCCTCAGAACATCGACACGTTGGTCACATGGACAGCAGGCATCTATGCCGTGACTCAAGATATTGTCACACCGAGTTCCACCCATCGGCCCACAGTGTAACCTTGAGCAGGCAGCCCCATGTGCCTCGGGCCCTGTAGTTGCTTCAGACAAAAGTGGGTGTAATTCTTTGTTGGATTGCAACTAATACATGGGAGCCAGAATTTCGCAGTCGGTATAGTGACTAGGGTATGGGATGAAAGACCAAAGCAACTGGTTTCGATTCCCGGGAGGATTAGGAAATATTTCTGTCCCGAAGCGTCCAAATAGAGTCTAGAGACTACCTGGCCTCCTCGTTATCGGTAAAGCGGCGCTTGCATTTAGTGTCGAGGTTAAGAAAGTCTAGAGCTAAATTTCCATTCCCCCACGCTGCTTAGTTAAACACAGGGACATTTTACCTTTTTTTACAACTACTACGTCATTGGGACGGCTAATTTTAGTTGTGTGTTTGCATCGCAGGAGAAATCTCGGTAAAAACACTGGATTTTGTGGTCTGAATATATCTGGTGCTTGAGAATATCAGTGAAAGAAACATGTTCCAACGTATCTCATGTTTCTTTGGAATAGAAAAAAAAGACGACAACGAAGGGGTGACTGAAGATCTGATTACCAAGAGAAACATCATGTATTTTTACCAACCCAAACAAACAAACACATCGTTTGCCCGAATATAATGAACATCACAGTTCGGAAAAGCTTATGGTTGCGGTTTTCAGCAACATGGTGCAGCTGCGCACACAGCGAATTCCATGGACAGTGGTGGCCGAGTTCCTTTGTTATTCCGTGACTTTGGAATTTATGGCCAACATGATCACCGGTACTTGCATTCCCGGGTTTTTACTTCTGGAGATGCTTAAAACAATATGTGCCTGAACAGCTCTTACGCTCTGGAAAAAAAATTTAAAAACTTTGAAAGAATCATTTGTAAATATATCCCAGGTGTTTAGTCGCGTGTCTGCAAACACGATGAAATAGTGTGTTTATGTTGCAGGCCAGGGAAAAAATGTGTTCCAACATCGTTAGTGAACTGATGGACCCACGTAATTAACTCGCAAACGGTGAGTTTCAGCGGGGGTTGCGTCACGTTTTGTGGACCTTTGCGTTTGCAACTCGTACGGAGTTCACATCTGCTTAGACCTACTAGTTAATGTATCACAATAGACAATGGCTGGCAGACCTTTCTTCCAACACCATGTCTTGAAGCTCGAACATTGGGATCAAGCGGATAGCACTCTTGCTTCTCATCACCGACGACAGGGTTTAATGACCAGCTACGTTGCTTGAGGGTTTCGTGATTCTCCTCAGCCCCTCCAGCCTAGGATTATATCTCGTGATGTGATACCATTGGTTTCTTTCATATCCCCTGTACTCCACCAGTCAATACTATCTTAGTAAAAAAATAATAATAATAATAATAATAAAGGAACTTTGTTAAATGACCTCAGAAGTTTGCATTTGTGTCTCTAGAAAGATCTTTTCCATTGACTTTTGACCGTGTTAGAAATGTTAAATAATGTAATTTAGCGTGTAAAAATTTTTATTGCAGTATTTTTTCAACGTACGTTGAAAATTGTATGTAGCAGCTATAACAACACAATTTGCATTTCGCCGAGAGGGGATTTTAAAAATTTTATGACATCGAGGTTGCACCATATTATATTCTCATTCTCGCTTCCTACTAGTTGTGAAAATATGTCGGGTGTTAGTCGGTTTGGAAACACTGTTGTACGAATAAACATCGTGTATCGCCTCGTAAATACCTCGGAAACCAGTCATTTGAGGCGCTTTAAGTGCAAGGCTACCAATTAAAAATTTGTTTAACTAAAGATTATGACTTCCTATCACAACTTAGAATTGTCCTCTTTGATAAAGCATTAACTCCTACGTTTCAGATATTATCCAACGATGTATTCCAGTTGGTTCTCTGACAAAGATCGAAGCGACTGAAACACGTAAAAATTTATTTATTTATTTATTTATTTAGCAGGTTGTTCGACGTTTCTACATCTTCCCGCGCCCTTTTAACAGCACGTAAAAATTAATATGTTATAAAGAGGTACATTGATGATGGTATGAATTTTAATTAATTTAGAAGTTTAATTAACAGTGTATAATGAATGCATTAAAACACTTTAGATATTGAAAATTCTTTTCTTCTAGGATATGACGTAGCGTCATTAGGTGATCTAACCCCGACGTCTTCAGACATATCCCAGAACAACAGAAGTCTTAGCTACACCGCTGCAGAAACTTCAGAACATATAACTGAAATACTGTTTGACTTGGTTGAAACGAATAAGGCGCAGTATGTAGGTTAGAGTCCGTTCTGCGGCTTGTCGATAAATTAAGCCTGTGCCTATTCTTCGGCTTACCGATAGGTTACAGACCGTTCTGTGGAATTTCGACAGGTTACAGGCCATTCTACAGGATAGCCATAAATGATCGTAATCAGGGGATTCACGATATCTGCAGCATTTTCTTGTTACCTGGTCCAGCAGCGTCCTGCAGTGTGTGTGTGGGGCCTCTGTGTATGCACTGGCTGCACAATGTGTGGAGTTACTGAGGTCACGTTAAACTTTTTTACGGTCTTAGAGAACTCAGTAGCCTCGGTAGGAGTCACTTCATATTATGTTATGGGTCGGAATGTTTCGGGCAGTAGATGCCGTGCCGTGCCATGGCTGAGGCGGTTAGTTGCTGGCCGGTCACCGCGGAGTGCCGGGTTGCATTCCGGGCCAGTCAGCGTGAGACTTCTGATTTATACAACGTCAAATTGTATGTTATTCGTACCGTGCTTGTTCTTACAATCATATTATCATCTAACACATGTAGCCTATGATGCACTGTTCATGACTTCAACACCTACATGCTTCGGCACCAAGGTGTCATAAATGGTGTACCACGGAGTGCATTTGTTGGATATGTTGGTTATATAAGGACATTGGGACGGACTTTTCACCTAGTACTTCGGTTTACCCCCACCAGTGACATATTTATTCATTCATCTACCATACACGCTACATGATTTTGGCAATTGACAGCATCGATAAATAACACGTTTAAACAATTCAGTCAGTAAAGAAACGGGCTGGGCCATCGATGTGTTTATTCCCGATAGCAGGTCGGTGCACAAACTGCACTACTCAGTTCGAGCATGACAATTGCTGCACCTACGTCACTGGGACAGTAGGTGGGTAGGCTGAAGTTTGTGGCTAATTTTGTTTAAAGTCTAAATAAGCTGTAATTGTAAAGAACGTCCAGCATTCTTAAGCACTTCAAAACATTCTACTCCGTCGTTGTACAGCAGCTTGTTAATTATGCTGTCTCACCCACTGGGTTGTGGATACAGAATCAGCTCTTACGAATGGCTCCTTGTCTGTTACTTTATAATGGGTTAGAAAGGAGGTACAGCATTTCTGTGACTAGTGCAGTAATTAAGTTCTATGGATCTATGTGTAATTCATTGTTGTGGATTATAATTAATGGTTCGACTAATTCGGAGTATTAATTAATTTTAACTGCCGTGTAGTTTGTATCCCAGACGCTGACAGTGCAGACGGTCGAGGGCTGCTGCCCTGACGTCAGTATCGCTGCTAACGCGGCTGTCTTAGATCACGTAAATAATTTACACGTTTGCATAGTGTGCAGCCTGAAATCACGTAAATTGTTCACGGTTTGGTGTCGTCCTCTGTGCGAGCTCACGTAGGTTACACTTTTATATCTAGCTATGTCTGAGGTCACGTATATTAGCTACCACGCTTTTGTATATATAGCCTGCTGTCTGAAATCACATAGGATTAAATAATTTGCGTTTTTTATCGACCTATGAGATAACGTAAATTATTTAAACTTCTATATTAACCTCTGATATCACGTATATAATTTGCACTTTTATATCGACGTATGAGATCACGTAATTTAATTAAACTTTTATATTAACCTCTGATATCACGTGAACAATTTACACTTCTATATCGTCCTCTTTGTCAGCTCACTTAACTAAGATACGCTTCTTGTTCGTATCCTGTGTGAGATCACGTAATTAAAGTACTCTTTTTACAATGCCAAACACGAGATTATGTGCGCTGCCTAAATATTTGAAACATCTATAAGTTTTATGTCGTCCGCTCGAGACTCCTTAGTTAAGTTCCATTTATGCAGTGTTCGCCCTACCTTCTAATGTGACATCTTTAGTGTATCGCCTGATAAGTAATTCTCGCTGCACGTGCAATAACCCATATTTCATATTGCCCGCTTTCTGAGAACACACGAATGATTGACGCTGTTACATAATCCTGTTGCGCCGACTTCTAAACACAAGAATTAGATGGTAGTTATACAACGCCTTCGCTACATGTTTAGCCGAGGACTATATTTATGTGGAATTTGTGGTGGGCGAAGTGATTTCAAGTTCTTTTCTCATAGAAATTCGGGGTTTCCTGCCGTCATCCATCGGCGTTCCATACCCATCCGTCGCATCCTCTGAGATGTACTGCAGACCTGACTAGCCTGCACGTTATATCAGTGCCTGTCTCGAGTTAAGCCTAACCTCTGACCCTACGTTAAAATGGATTCGGAAGGAAGAGGTTTATTATTTTGTTCGTCCTTTTCATGAAGCTCGTAAATGTACCCGTAATGGCAATGGCATGCCTGCGCCAGTCCATCTGTATGTGTCACGGATTTCGGCTAAGTTTGGTATTGCTAACCTTTACCAAAAATTTGGTAGGCGACTTTAATTTTAAGCTCAGATGGAAACCAAGTTGTCTGTAGAACGGCCCTCATACAAAAAAAGGACACTTTTCGAGTAAGAACCTTGTTAAGGTCTGCAGCTTTTTCGACATGGTGAATATTTAATGGAAAGAAAGGATTTATAATTTTAGCTCCAGTCACTTCAACAAGACTGTGATTAATTTCGCGGTAACCAGTTTGTACAGCACTGAACGTCAAGGCCGACGAGGCAGATAGAACTGTGAGTAACATATTTGGAGAATATGTAAAACATGTTGCAGTAATCTCACATTTTTCAACTGTTTTGTTAATTTATTTACCGTTACGTTTCCTCCAGTCCGAAGCAAACTTATCTTTTCCTAATTCCTCCCCTTCATCTCGGTAGATACTTTCCATCTTCTCGTAGTTCGGAACTGGTAGACAGTTCTCGCTTCTCATCCTCCTCCTCGTGTCATCCTGTTCCTCCCTGATGCCATGAGCATTAACTACACAGCATACATAATCTCAATTAACCAGCACACAGAATGAGAGAAGTCAAGATCCTGTGACTCGTGTATCGTATCGGCACGCGATAGGCTATCAGCTGGGTGACTATGGAATGGATATCTGGGGCTCGATCTGCAAGATCATCGACACATCCAGACTTTTTCTAGGGGTGTGTAAGGACAAGTCATAGTGTTAACTCAACCGAAGCCCTGCGCTTGACTGCTCATCTCCGTGGCATCTTCGAGAGAGTTAAATCCAACCCGCAAGGCCACATAATATACTCTCAGTAACTAATATCGTGCAATCTCTCTGTAGATATTCCGTGTATTTTCTGATGAATTTGTATGCCTTGTCATTTCGTCTATGTTTGCAGCATGTCTCGTCCTTGGCCTTCTCCATGACTTAATTTACCTTAACAGCGCCGTATGGAAGTACAGGTCACTACGCTTCTCTCGTCCTAACTTTCACAACCACGCTATTACTATCCAGTCTGAAGTCCAGATATTTTACTTATTACTTTTTTCTCCTAGATCGTCAGGGGGACGAATTGAACATAAAGGTAATAGGATAGGTTCATCCTAGAACAAGCCATGAAGGCCCAGAGAGGGAGTAAAGTAATAGGTCTACTCTTCTTTTAATCTCTGCGCCAGATGGGTGTGTGGTCGATGCCACGACCTGGCCGCTTTATCCCCGGGAATGACTCGAAACCCAGCACAGGAAGCTGGGTGGGCCCCAGGGCCGGTCTGGACAGGTGCGGAAAATCTCGCCGCACCGGGAATCGATCCCCGGACAGTCCAGCCCGTAGCGAGTCGCTATGTCGACTATGGTATCCCGGGTCGCGGAGGACTAGAACATATATGTAAAATTATATCTGTGTATTTGAATGTAGGCTTTTCCTTTTGACACAGGGGGGTAGCGTATTTGTAGGCATTTGTGGAATCGTGCTTAAGTAACTAAAGATTTAATAATCATGTTGTGGTCGTTTGGGCTATGAAGCTATGGAACCTTGTGTAATGCAACCGACCACATTCGGAGGTATCTGTTGTCGCCGTCTTCAGAGTAGGAATAACTGCAGTGTTATGAAAACCTGAAATCTCCTGAAGAAATACTTATAGCCCCTAGCGATCGCAGAATCTTGGCTGTACTCCAAAGAATACAAACCAGGCAACAGTTCTAACAGATTGAGACAAACATGCTGACGCCAGACAGCCGGGTCTTACCGAGGCTGGCATCTCGGTGACATCTCCTGACTCCTTGATTAGGTAGCTCCTGCTGTTCGCTGTTTGGAATTCGAAATTGTAAAAAGGTCTCGGGGTCATATTGCATAAGCATACGTGTATACATGGTCTTAGAAACGAGAGATTTGGGGAGGTGGTATGGAAGTGTCGTATTGAACATGAAAACGGACTTCAGAGTAGGCTTAATTGATCTTAGTTGAGGAAAAAGAAGAGAGGGAAAGAAAAAAGAAAGAAAGGGAAGAACGGGAGTTACAGACGGTGACGCAGAGAAAGGCAAAAAGCGTTTCTAGTACTTTGTGTACAGAAAACACGAAAATCCACAGAAAATTTATTTTTGTTGTATGGAAGCCTTCCTTAATGTTAATGGTTGAAACAACCGCAACCGATGCAACTTTCTGTATGATCCGATTTAATATTATCTTCTCAACTTGCACTTTTTGAACCACTTCCCCGCTGCAATGTAATTTCAGCTTTACCCTAACAATTCCATAAGGCGTTAGAAACCACGACATTCCTTCCTATAAGCTTTCTTTCCCCCTGAACCGCCGCACCGGTAATTTGTTTTCATAGCCTAACTCATCGGAAGAGACTAAGAATTTGGCAAAATACGCCTCAAGAACCCGAAACCGGTTTCCAAAGGATTTACCCCGAACCACATTATTATTATTATTATTGGCCCTGTATAATTTTTTTTGTCAAACTCATTTTAGTCAAACTATAGTAATCGCGACAATAAATAAATGCAAATACAAATGTTGATGGACTTTTGAGTTCCCTGTCTGTTGCGAACAGTATTTGCAATTTTAATTTAGTGTACTTTCAGTTGATGTTTAAGTAATTGGTTCGGACTCATTCCAGATTCAGTTAATTGTGTATCTGATCGCCACGACAATACCATAAGGACAGCACTGGTATTTCAGAGTATCGTCAATAACTCCTTGGGGAAAAATCCTTGAGATGCCAAGGTTCTTTAGATATCCAAACATTTCCGCACTTGTCACGGAATTCAAACATTAACTATCGCTGTTTAAAGATTCTGCCGCCATTTCGTACCCAAGCAAGATGACTTCAGTACAGACCCTCCCATTAAAATATCATGTCAGAAGTAACTTTACAATAGAATTTCACATTGTTGGGTAACAAAAATTGAGTTGGTTTGGATAAATCGATAATTCGATCACAAATATATCAAAACCGTAAAACGTACTGTTCCTTCGTATTGTCGTGAGATTTTTATTTACTCGTATGTGCCAGACATATGAACGTGTTCCACTTCTCAAGCAACTGGAAATAATGATATCACTTGCTATGAGAATATCTTATTTTCACCTTACGAATTGCAGATGTGTGAGAACTGTTAGATAAAAGTGCATAAATGAGATACACATTTTGGCTCAGAAAGCAGTATATATGCCACAAAACTCTCACATGACACGGCACAATATTTTTGTCCATATTTGGATTGATCAGTGGTCAGGGTGCACAAATGCTGTGCTTTTGGTCACCCGAGCGACTAAACTTTGTACGATGGCGCCTTATATTTTCAGCATAATTATTGCTGCTGCTGCAGATAACTGCAACGTTCGCATCACATTAGAATTATGGGTCATCAGTATGAGCATGCATCATGTCACGCTTCTGGCGCGTAGAATTTGGAGGTGGCTTCTGTATGCGGATTGTTGCATAGGTTATCAGAATTAATTTGAAGGTTAGTTTTATAACAAAGAGACCCTAACTTAGCTTCTTTTTTATATATTCCTATGATTTATTTAACGACGCTATCACTATTCCGATCTGTACCCTCACCACATAATATTCGGGTGATCAAATAAAGAAGAATGGGATGGGCGGGGTATGTAGCACGTGTTGGAGGAGGTGTTCATTTAGGGTTTTGGTGGGGAAACCTGAGAGATAGAGACCATTTGGAACACCCAAACCTAGATAGGACATTAATTTTAAAATAGATCGTCAAGAAGTAGGATGAGACATGGACTGGATTGATCTGGCTCAGGATAGGGACAGATGGCCGGCTCTTTTATATGCAATAATTAATCTTAGGGTTCCATAAAATGCGGGGGGGGGGTGGTGGTGGTGGTTTTTGACTAGCTGAGAACTTGTTAGTTTCTCAAGCAGACGTGTCCGCCTTGGATTTAGGTTGGTAACCGCAAATCATCTTACTCAGGGTACTCGGCCAG
>Ga0123352_10010782_pt1 | contig 14368 bp, 7 predicted proteins | sample TergutLab28metaG_FD_89700 | JGI IMG/M metagenome (GOLD analysis project Ga0123352, IMG submission 89700) | Labiotermes labralis P1 segment gut microbial communities from Petit-Saut dam, French Guiana - Lab288 P1 | ecosystem: Host-associated > Arthropoda: Insects > Digestive system > Gut ... | reverse complement strand
GACCGGGACCGGGACCGTGAACGAGACCGAGATCGTGGATTCTATGGGCGGGATGGAGGGTTTAAGAAGGACGGACCATTTGGTGGAGGAGACAATTACAGAGCAGGCCTATCAGGCAGAGATGATCGTGCAGGGTTTAGGTGCGTAGCATTATTTTTACATGCATGATGTGGTAGATTAGTTTCTGGACTGGCTGCTAACATGATGGAGATGAAGTGTGTTATGGCAGCTGTGACACAAGGTAAAGCCTGTGAAGTACAAGTAGGAGCGCTACAGTATGCTGTACACACAGCAACAGACAACAGCTGAGCCACCGAGTCTGACTATTGGTAATTCCACCACCTGTAAAGAGTCACCATTGTAGCGACACAGCATTGTGTGAGGTGGTGTCAAACGGGGATTGCATGTAGCCCAGAGACAAATACACTGTCCAGAATCATGATTCCACCATATAATTTAGTTGTTGCATATGTCCTGATTGCTTGCAATATTTTCAGTAATAAATTAATGCTGTTCATGTATTTAAACAGTGGACCATACAGGCCTGGCATGGCAGAACCACGAGGGAAAGATTATCCTCCTCCTGCTACTGTTGGACAAATGGACAGACCAAATGATTGTGAGATAATAGTTGTGAACAAGAATCAAAGGTAAGGTTGTGGGTCGACAGTGTATACCTGTGGTGATCCTTGTAAACTGTCCTGCCCGTGCATTAACCTTTTTTGTGCAGTGGTGTACATACATGTTTGTCTTCATGTGGAATGGACAGTCAGGTATTTTGGCAGGGGTTGACAGTTATTTTGGCTACTGTCACCCCATAACTTATCCACTGTGCTGGAGAGGCTTGGGTATTGGAATTTAAATGGCCATTACACCCATTCACCTTTGTCTCTTTCCCTTCACCTTCTTTATGAGTCTTGTGGCCTCACGTAGTAAGTGTACTGCAATAACACCATTACCTATCGTGATAGCTTGTTTAGTATAGTGATTTATGCTGTTGACTGCATAAGCAGAGAATAAGTTCAGTTACTGACAAGCCTGGGGACTTTTCATTTTTGTACAATATCCAGACTGATTATAGGACCTCCCAAATCTTCTACGCTGTGGTTACCATGGCTCTTCCTCCAGAGTATCAGCTCTGAGGCCCACCCAGCCCCCTTTACAATGGGCACTGTGTCATTCCTGGGGGGTAAAGCAGCTGGGGCATGGAATTAACCACCCAACCCCATCTAGCACCAAGGTTAAATAAAGTAGACATATAACTTTGCTTCCCCCCTCTGCCTTCATGGCAGTGGTACAGGGTCAACTTTACCTATCACCTTTCTCCTGTAGTATGTCTGCCAGAATGTTATGCTTTCTGGTGGGTTGTTTACTTGTGAAGGTCAAACGATATTGAAGCTGTATCTTCACAAGCAAGCAGTTCAAGCCTGACAGTACACTGTAGTGCTAACAGCGCACTTTTTAATACCATTTAAAGTCAACTTAAAGTATGGCCACTAATGTCTGTTCATAAATAATGATTACATTATTGGGTTTGGGGAGAAACTGTGCTGATGTGATTATTTTGGTGTGTTGGTCTGTAAGGCAGAATGTGCTGGCACATATTGGGTAGATAAGAATTCAAGGTGACAGATGTTGCTTTGGTAAGAATTATTACATAATGGCTGGCACTTCAAATGTGTGTTGTTGGACCCATATCATTACTGGCTATTTAATTGGTCCTTGAGAATGATGTCATAAATGGAAGAGGAAATGGATAATTGCAAAGATTAGGGTGTGTTTGTGAAACACTTTAGACAAAGCAAATGTTAAGTCTGTCAGATGGAATGTGGCCTGTAACACACAGTACGTACCACCATCAAAGATTCAAGTACTGTTCCATGGTATTTTCATGTAAATACACTATGACATTCTGAAGTATCATAGTGTTGCAGCTTCAGGGTGAAGTAGTGAAAGGAGACCAAGGAGACTCACCCTGGACTGCTTGCTGTGATCCTCAAAACTTGAAAAACTGTTTACCCATGACAGAGAATAGCATTTCAGAGCGCTTGAATCATTAGCAACACCATTGTGAGAACCTCAAGTCTTGCATCATACATATCCATTGTTGTGCTACCTACTTAACTGTTGAAAAACTCAGAAAACGCGTAACATGTAGAAACCATACCATGAAATAATGAAGCTTGGGTTTGCTGTTAACAGATGAGGTAAACAAGAGCAATTTGTTGTTTCGCAGGGAATACGCCGAATTTATCGAGCACCGCCTCAAACAGTTGGGCCTTTCAGTAGACCTTCTTTTCCCAAATGAGGAGGTTCCAATTGGCCGTGTGCTGGCAAGCATCTCCAATCGAGGAAGTTTGTATGCCATTTTGGTTATGCCTCAGAATGAGGAGCATCGCAGCCTGACACTAAATATATTGCATGGACTCCCACAAGGTAAATACAAGGGCTGAAACTGGAGTAAATTATTAATAAGTCCCTAAACTGCTGAGGATCATCTTTGGCTGTGGTCATATATCGATTGTACTGTGCAACTTGCGGGTATTTGATTTGGCCGCAGTCAGAATTTTGAACCGGCAGCTTGATGCCTTCACTTAAAGCCTTCATATAAGTTGTTAATTAAGCCTGTGCCATCACTGATTCTTGTCCAGATGACCTCTCTATGTTGTAACATTACACAGAATTGACTCGTTTTACTTGACAGTGTTATATGCCACAGCCTTCTGACTGATACAGTTTCTACTATAAGCATGTAACTTTTAAGTCAATTTCCTGTTTCCTGTTGTGATATGTTTTATTTTGGGTAATTCCCCGGCGTCACAGTGCTAATAGGCTGTCAACACTGTGACGCTGGGGAATTACCCAAAATAAAACATATTACATATAGAACACGGCAAAAGCTTAAAATCAAGAACCGTTTCCTATTGCTTACCAAACACAGTACACCAAAATATAATGGCAAAATTACTTCATGCTCCCACTACTCTTTAGGAATTTTTGTGTGGAACTTCTTTCACATTTGTAACCTGTTTATCCTTGTTGCATCTGGTTAATTCATGAAGTGTTAAGTATTTCACCGAAAAACTGGAATAACAGAGGTATTTCATTGTCACGTGGTGGCCTTTCCAGTCAGTGGGTTGTCCTATCATGAACAGTTCTTACTGCTCTCATAAATGATACCCTGTGATACCCTTGATCTGTCCCATGCTGAGTTGTTATGTACGCTCCAGACCATACTTCCTGTATCTATTCCCGTCTGGATTCTTATTTTCTTATACTCTGAAAGTAAGCCTCCTGTTCATGCGCATATAACAACTCGTGTCCGTGCTGGTATGTCACTGGTTTCACCAACTTTAATTGTGATGTTTCTGTTTTCAGATATCACCCAGGTCCCTGGGTTGGATTTTATTTCTACTTCATAACGTTTCATGTCACAAAATATTTAATGTGTTACACAAAAGTAAGATGGTAGATGTTAATAAACTTATTGTTAATACTGGACGGTTTTCAAACATTTGCCTTCCCAAAGTGTTTGAACAGAATTTTAATTACTGAAAACTTTAAGGAGCAGCCCCAAATATTCTTGGGTATCTGAATAATTTGTTTGCTGAACCTTCTCTGAATATAGTCATTGCCATTTTTGGTGGGTCCCCCTCCCAACCCAGTGTCCTTTTTTACATTTTAATTCGTGTGCCTCTTTAAAGAATGTAAATTGAGAGAACATGAAGTAAAATATTTGTGGTTTTTGTTTGTTTGTAAAGTGTAAATAGTGATTTAAATACAAAAAGAAGTCCACTGTTTAGGGTATTAGTGTTTGAGTAATGTAGGGTTGGGAGTGAAGGGATTAATGGTGACCACAGTACTGCGCATAGTTCACCTGTTTTGTACCGTCAGTCATTAGGTTTAAGTTTAATTTTGCTGATGCCTCTGAAGCATTTCACATTTCTGTGATATTTATTTTAAATCACTACAGTAGGTACTGTCAGTCCGTGACTGATTTTATGGCACAGACGATATATACAAGTTTTCACTGCTTGAAAGCTGTTTGATGTGGCACCATGGTAATAGATAACAGAGCATTGGTGTTCTGTCATACTCATAAAATTGTCTGAACACAAAAGGATTTTCATTGTTTCAGTGTATTTTACCATTAAAAGAACCCTGGGACAACAAAGGGCACTTTCGTTAGTGATACATACACATGGATATTGTGTGTTGTGATTTTAATTAGAGAATTTCATTGTGTATATCTACTTATTTTATTTTATGGGCATAATTCTTCTTAAAATCTTCATTTTCTGTAGAAAATTGTGTGTTCTTAGGCACTTTCACGCAGTTATGGAAGGCAGGTATTACCTTTATTATGATTATCCATCCAGCTGTCTGCCTGTGTGCATGATTCTGCACAGCTCCCACTGGATGGATTTTCACGAAATTTGATATTGGGGGCTTTATATGAAAATCTGTCGGCAGATTCCAAATTTTGTTAAAGTTACGCAAAAATATCGGGCGCCTTACCTGAAGACCCAAGTACTTTTTATTGTGGCAGCAACGTTAAATCGCCATAGAACACTCTTTGAGTGATGTGGTATTAGGCTGTTCATATAGCTCAGGAGGTATCAACATTACATGAATGTGCCATCATTTATGTTATGGCTGCATCTTATTAAAGTCAGCTTGGTCTGTCCTGTCATTCTAATGAAAACACAGTTTCAGCACGTTTGAGATCATGGGAGAATATTTGGATCGAAGAGAAGGCTAATTTTTACTGCTTGTGAAACATTACTTGGCTCATCAAATTGTTAGGAGGTTCGGGGCATGTAACTTCCATAGGAGAGATGAGAAATACTTATACAATTTAATTAAGAAGTGTGAAGGAAACAAATCACTCGGGAGGTATGAACATTGTTTTTAAGGGTTCAGGGATTCAGATTGGATTTATCTGACTCAGAGTGGGGTGTGGTGATGGGCGCATATGAACAAATGGAGTGTTCCATGAAAGGTGAGGCATTACTTGGCTAACTAGGTGACTGTCAGGTTCTTATGAGGACAGTGCTCCAGGGAGGGTCATATGTTCAGTGCTGTCAACACACACACACACACATACACACAGTTTTGAACAATGTTTTTATGCATTTGCCATCTGTCCAGTCTTTATTTCAGTGGCTCATTTCCTGCAGTCACTTACCAAATTTTGAAACTGCTTTGCATTTGTGTCCATCCATTGCTTATACACGCGCATTGTTTCACGTTACATATATGGCGTTGAGATGTTCTGCACATTTATTGCCTAATTGGTGTTTATTGTTTAAACTGTCCATTCTGTGTAGCGTATTCATGCGTTTTAAATACTGCGTCGCTGCGTGTATGGAGTTACTTGAGAATTTCGGATAGTTTCATAGTTCGGTCGAATCCGCCCGTTATTTCTTAGGTAGCACATTTTGTATTCATTCACATATGATGTCTTGAAGAAAATGTAGTGCTTCTACTATCTGACGTAAGTTTTATATTTAAGCTTCTCATATGTGGCGATGCGTTCGTGCCGTTTAAGTGCATCGTGTTCGCAAGTTTTGACAATATGTTGTGCATTGGCTCCTTCCGATTATGCGTGGCGACATCCTGCTTTACATTACATCGGTGATGCTTGATGTTTATGCATTTACTACCTAGAAGGAATTTTGTATACGAACCACTCTTTTATGCCAGTGCAGTCTGCATTTCACATTGCTGAGCGTTTGTTTGCGATTTCTGGCGATTTATGGTGTGTTTTGCTTATCCGTTCACTGTGGCACCAGTCATTATCATGGTGTTTGAGGATATTTCGTGCAATTCTTGTCTTGCGAGAGTTTTATATCGGAACCACCAGTTTCTGCCAGTGTATTTGGTTATCTTGGAATGCTTCACGTTTATCAGCTAATTCCATCAGTTTATGGATCGTTTGACTCTGTGCGTACGTATGTATTGCGAGTTTGGTATTTGAGCTACTCCTTATTGCCAGTGCGTTTTATTGCGTTTTAAAATGCGTTATGTTTGTTTGCCAGATCTCACAGTTTACAGATTGTGTGGCTCTTGGCATGTGCGTGCCAATAGACCCCATTTTTCATTACGTGCTTGGTGTTGAAGGGTCTGTTAAACTTTCGTTACTGAACAGGAATTGGTGATCATTTTGAAGCGTGTGGTGTTTATTCGCCAGATTTCACAGTTTTGTTGTGTGTTTGGCTCCATCCATCATGTCTGTCATGACAGTCTCATTTTACGTTTCGTATGCAGGTAAATGGTGTGTTTACATTTTCTGCTAATATAGGATTTTACATTTGGAACTTCGTTTCTTGTAAATCGTACGTATTACAATGTCACCTACATGTAAATGCAAAAATGTGACAGTTTTGTCTTTTGGGCCAATCGTGCCCCGTTTTGTATTGCTTGCGTGAGGTGTGGACATTTTACTCGTTACTACTGAGCTGGATTTTAATCTTGGCTGTTTATTTGTGGCATTATTGCGCAACATACAATGCCACGTCGATATGTACGAAGGTTGTGTTCTGCCGTGCCTTATGTTGTCACTATGCTCATGATCTATGTTGTTATACGTAAAGTTCTACACGTACATCATCCAGCCTGTGTGTATCGTTCATGACAGCGTGCGCATCTTAAAATTGCACCAAATTATTTATCAAAATTAAGAAATTATTCATGTTTTTAGCCCCATCCTTGTTTTCCTAATGATAGTATTTGTATTTCATATACAGTATTTATGCATACGCAATCGTCTGCTTGTGTATCGGTCAAAACACTGAAATAGTCGTGTTCCAAGCGTTATTTAGATTCACGCGAAATATCATTGCTGAAAATTATGGTTGTTTCAATTTGTCAATGAAATCAGAATTTAGTGCTTCACCAAATCCTGCTTGGATAATATAACGTACACACAGCATTCATGACGAATAGACCTAATGCTAAAATGTACTGCAGTTAATACCTTCTGTTGTAAGTATGGCTTGTGATACATTTTGAATTATTATTCACAGAAATGTTGTTATTAGGTGTTGCATATTAATAGCTTCTTGTTGCATTTAAAAAAGAACTGGAATTTATGATTCATGTACATGTAATTGTTCCAGTTCTATAGGTGACCAGTTGCTATTATTGATAATATTGCATGGAGTGGAGTAGCGTAGATTTAGTCAGCGCAAGATCAGTGTCGTGTAGTGCGGTTATGGTTTTCCACCCGCAGAACATCGAAACATGCCACTGGATGATGCCGTGCCACTAATCATGCGCGACTATGAGGCATACATGCGTGGAGAGAAGATGCCAGCTACAATACCAACACCTATATCTGTGGTGTCGAGCAGTGTACCATTGTCTGAGCGTCACCCTGAAGCCATCCAGGTTAGGGCTGGTCTTACTCACTTGGCAGCAGAAACATAAGAGTGAATATGTGATAGTGTACCTTACAGGTAAACAAGGTATTCTTATCAAGCCTTTCTCTGGTTGATAATCAGTAACTTGAAATTTTATCTGCTGTTACATCAGTTGCAGTGATTTCAATTATATTTATTCATGTCACGAGTTGATTGGCTGGACAAGGTTCAAGATTGTATCTGCTGATTGTGTATAGAGTTCCATAAAAATAATGTTGGTATTTGAAATTTAAAGGTTTATTGAGTGCTGAAAGTTAGAAGAATGTAACAAATTGTAGCTTACAGAAAACAGCTCTTAGATTGTCGTCTTGTTTGGGATGCCATACTGTCACATGGTAAATGTGTACATGATGACATGGTACTACAACCCAGGAGGTCCCAATCTGATAACTCACTGCTCTGAGAATTTCACATCCCAAGCTGTTACTTTGTTGTGAGGTTTGAGGTTTTCACAGCACTGTAGTTCAGAATTCAGGTCTTCTGGTTTGATGCTGTGACACTAAGTGAGTGTTTCCCGGCATTTTGAGGGAACATCGTACCTTCATGTCCATTGGTCCCGAGGTCTTTGCTTGAACTTTGAAGGTGGGAGGCACTACATTCCTTCAGAAACACGAGAACTGCTGATGCATTGTCAGAAACCAGAAGACTTGAATTCTCAGTTAGTTCCTATCTTTTGCCTGTATTGTAACAATGTGATCTTTGTATGTAGTGTGGCATATTACCTGTCAGTAATTCAGTTACCATACGCACTTTTGACTTGTCTCTGTCATTAAATGTGCAGACTTGTGGGATGTGACATGGTGTTGTCTCCAACGTGTTAGGAGTAATTTGCTGCGGCAGAGCTTAAGGTGCTCAACAGATTCGAGTCACCAGGTCACTGTGGTGCCTGTTGAGAATTATTGTCCTCCTCACCCCCTTCCCCTACATATTGAAAACATGCTTTGACAATTACTTCATTACTAAGCTGTTCAGTTTTCAATACCAACAAATAGTCCATTTACCGATATTAGTTCCGTGTAATATGGAAATTTATGTGTGTGACCAGACTTGGAATTGTGTATCTGCTGCAGTTCGTGCAGAAGGCAGAGCAAAACAAAGAGGGTGCAGACCTTGGTGGGGGGGGTTCTTTTTCTTTTTTCCAAGCTACTTGTGTTCGTATTTTGATGCTGAATAAGGCTTGTTAATATCAGACTTTTTCTTTCAGTTTATGTCTAAGATGTTAATTTTTAGGCACGCTCACAGAATTGCGAAAATGACTATTAGGTTCGTTATGTCTGTCTGTCCATGTGGAACAACTCGGCTCCCTCGGGATGAATCTTTGTGAACTCTTATATTTGGGTATTTTTGGAAAATCTAACAAAATTCAATTTCCATTAAAATCGGACAAGCATAACAGGCACTTTACATGCAGACCAATATATGTTTTTTTGATCATATCTTGCTCAATTCTGCATAGAATGAGAAATGTTTCAGGCAGAAGTTGTAGAGATAAAACACATTTTAAGTTCAACAACTTTCTTTTTTGAAAATCATGCCATTTGTGAGATAATGTGGAAAGATATTGTAGAGCGCGGCAGGCCACAGATGACAATGGCGCATGTGTGTTCCATGTTGGATACCACAGGCCACAAACACACACACTGAGAGAATTTGTAATAATTATTGCTTTTCCAGTGCAACAATGGTTGCATGAACATGCCTCAATGTTACATTATACACACATACATTGCCTGTCTTGTTTCTTTTTATTTTGTATCCTTTTTTGCGTTTTTTATTTAAAAATATGCAAAAAATAGCGTCGTTTCAAGTAAAGAATTTGTGATTTATTAGAGACACACATCATACGAGCACAAATGATAGTAGAAGGTTAAATTTACTAGTTCTTACAACGTAAATCCACCAAAGAAATAAGTCTGACTCCTTAATTTGTGAGCTGGCACTAGAATAGAAACAAAATTTGTCATGGCTGTCTTTAGCCTCAAAACACAGGCAGCAGGTTGCTCCTGAACATTCATGTTCATCTACCAGACTTGTCACTTTCCAGAAGACGGTAATATTAATATTGGCCGCCAAGAAAACCTCAGGTCTCTTACCTCATGTTCTAGGTGTGTGCTTGTGTTGTGTAGAACCTCAGATTATAAGCAATTGTGTCTATTCATAAGCTGATGTGGAACATGAAGTTCATACTGTGACATGAATTAGTGTGTGTAGTCACTTTTCGATCCCGTTCTCTTTTATGTCGAGAATCGCTTGTCCGTTCTCCAATTATTTGGCCATTTTGCTGTCTCTGGTGTGGTTTGTGTGTGATCATGTTCAGTTTGTTTAGTGTGCCAGATTTATAAATGTTGACCACAGTAGTGTTGCTGGGCAGCCATTTAACGTGATTCGTAGTAATGTCTTAGGGACAAGTAATAAAATGGTGACTAGTGGAAGTACACAAATGCCCTCCGAAAAGTTTCCAGCCTGTAATGGTAGCAAGATGTCTGCTTAGCAACGCCTTTGTTGTCCCCTTCGGACCAGTGCCTTCCAAGTTTATGGAGTGGGTCTTTCTCCTACTTTTGGAAACAACGCTGGAACTGACTTTCTGTAATTGTGTGTAGGATGCGATTTCATCATTGGAAACAGACATGAGGGGCCGGATCACGTGAACAAGGAAGGTGTTGGACCACTGCCGTGATTTTCATGGCCAGATATTGCCGTTGATCTTGCTCATTGGTGAGCGACTGGTGCACAGACTCACTGGAATACGCGATGTGTTCCAAGTACTCCCCTGTAGTTTCACACTAGAGGCTGACCTCACAACGCTCTACAGGGTCATGCTTCATAGGTCTTCCTTGACAGTTTTGTTTGTAAACTTTCTCCACATTTCCATCTGTGCAATCTGTGGAGGGATGACATGAATGCTCACAATCATCAGCCAGTTTCCCCTTATCTGAATTGAGATAACTACTTGACAGTATGTCCCTGAAGGCTGTTTTGCATGTATTGTGCTTTTATCATGCAGTTTCGTGACTTGAAAGTAAAACTAGATGCAGATGTGATTACAGGCATCTGTTGCAGTGTGAATGAGGTCGTCACTATTCTGGCATGCTATGCAGTGTTGATTGTTTCCAACATTTTGGGACAGCCTGTCATTCCAATATCAAGGGTTCTTGGACTTCTTGACCATTAAAGATGGGAATGATAGTCTCTCTCCCAACATATCGGTAACAAACTGCCGATCATTGCTGCATAACATCCCAGAAGAGCAAGGACCTTAACATAGCTGTGTTGTTTCTTCGAGTATGCCGTTAGTAACTGCACATCACAGTTAACGTGCGCAATGATAGTCACTTGTTGAGAAGTAGTTCTTATGGTTGTGGCTACATAATGCATTAGACTGACTCCAAAGGTAGTGATACTTCAGCACAAAGCTGTACTGCTTGCCATTCATGGTCCTGATGGTGAGTTCTGGAACTTCCAGGTGTTTGTCTAAGACTCTTATAATAAAGAAGAAACATGATTATTTCAGGTCATTTGACTTGCATTTACTCCATATCTGATTTTGTTTCGCAGTTATTTGTCCAGTCTGCTCCATCTGACATCAGGTCAGATACTTAAGCATCATGCCAAACAAAATATTTCTCTTTCAGACCACATTTTTTGTAGCTCATTTGACTGGACATATAGGTGTGATTTGCAGTTCCTTCAACATACATATATCATTCATTGTTCATTTCTTTACCACAAAATACCACAAACTGCCAGTATATTGGCGAAAGTGGCGGTGTGCCACGAAAGTTTTTTACTTCACACAAAATTCTGTTACACTGAATTACACTATGCCCACTGTGCTTTGGGGGGGGAGGGGGGGGTGTTCAGGATAGGTTAGTTGGTATAGCAACTTGCTGCTGGATGGATGTTCAGGTGTCAGACCCTGATGCCTGTGAAGGATTTTCTCTTCAAATCCATCCAGATCAGCCCTGAGGCCCACCCTGCCTCCTGTACCATGTGTACAAGGTCTCTTTCATGCAGTTGAAGTGGCCAGGGCATAACAACCCCCTCACCCACCCCTTTGTAGAGCGCTGAGTTTGAAAGTGTTAGAGTTGTACCTCTATAGCCCGTCTGTGCCTCCAGTCACATTTTGTGGGATGACTTCTTCTTTACCTCATTTTTCCTCCTCCTCCCACCCTCATGGTGCAACAGCCCCTAGTGGCCCGGGGCCTCCTCCTTATCAAGGCTTCACAGTCACACACCACATTCGGTAGTACAGGGGTGACCTTTACCTTCACCTAAATATGTTTCAGATTTTCAGTGTGAGTTACATTTTGTGCACAGTCATGCTTTTATGTTGCTGACATTACAGTATTCATGAGATATGTGTTTTATTTCAATGTGACTTACTGCATTCTGGAACTGAACATGGGAACAAAATCTTGTGTATGCTGGATAGTAACGTGTTGTAACGTCTTATGTGCGTTCATATAGTTCTTTGCAGTCTATTCACAGTGAACAATTGCAAAAATGCACTTAACCTGAACATGTGTGTTGCTGTTTCTGTTTGCGCGTAACAGCTTGAGAATCGCTGAAGAGATTTTAGTTATGTTTTATAATGGGAAATTCTGCTAAACTTCACTGACATGTTTCCAGTTTTGGTTCCAGTTGGACAGCGCATATGAGCACTTAATTCATTTATGCACTTATCTCAGATGTACTGAGTAGAGCAAAATATTTTTTGCAAATGAATGTTATGGTGAAAGAGAAGCACGCAGTTTGTGCCCATTATGTTTTTGGCATAAGCGTTGCATTGTTTGAGACTCTGGAACAAACTTAGCAAATCGGTCTAAATTGTTACGATATGCATACATTTCCTAACTTGTTTTGCCAGTCATTGGTGATTACATGCTGATTTCTTGGAAAAAAAGCTTTTGGGCTGATAGCACCATCCACTGATGTGCTAGCACTTTCCATATCATTGACATGTTATTGGGCAGTTCATTATCATAAATAAGCTGACAGCTGAACATGGAAGCAATAGAAAGGGTAACACATATGTAGATTGTTTTATTACCTCTTTTGGTTGGTTGGATGATGGAGGGTTTAATTCCTGGGTGGGGGCAGAAGATTTTTGTCTTCTCCAAAACATCCAGACCAGCTCTGGAGCCACCCAGTGGCTGCTGGGAACTCTTAACATCAAGTTAGAGCAGCTAGGACATGAAGCTGACCGTTCATCACTGTCTGTTGCCAAGATTGAGTGGCACCATACCTTTTCTTCCGCTGTTTGCCTTCATGATGTGGACAGAGACCGCTGACCTTTCTGTATTACGGGATCCATATAAGTGGGTATTCCAAGTGGCAATCATTTGGTTAGTAACTAAGTGATTTATCGCAAGTTTCATAGCAGTGTTGTAACGGACACGTGATGTTTTGTGTATTCATCTTCACCCCTTCAACTTTGTGAGCGTTGTGTGAGTTAGGTGTTATCAAGTTGCTAATTACCATGAACCTTTGGTGTTGTACATTCTCTTGGTTCTTATTATTATTTACCACTTCCGGTCATGTGAACACAGTAGGATTTGGTAAGTTCCGTGTGTGTTTACCTGAAATGCGCCTTCATTTAACCATACCTCCTTTTATAGCTGACACACAAAAAGATGACATTACCAAACAGAATAAGTGTACTGCTAAATGAGTCGTTCGGGAATTTATTGCGATCTGTGAATCTGTATACTATTGTGCGAACAGCAGAAAAGTCGCTGTGATTTTCTTGTATGTACGGTTTTATAATGCCCATGGCTGTGAACTTGAGTACAAATTACTGCTGTATGAAGAAATGAGATGGCGCAGTTAGTATAATGACAGGCTAAAAACTGAATGTCGAAGGCATCATTTTTTTATTTGTGTAAGGACAGAGTTTTTGTCATTTCTACTGCTTCCAGAATGAATCTAGGCCACACCCAGCCTACTTTTCAGTGGACATCTGGGTCTTTTATCCCCAGGGATAAAGTGGCTGGGGCGCAAACCTGCTCCCTCATGTGCATCTCGTACATCTGCTGTACCTCCAGTCCGCCGTATGTCTTCATGTCACAGTTGTTAATTCAGCACAGAGACATCGGTTACCTGTACATGAAGTACCAAAAATGTGTTCCCAGTGCTGTTGTGTGCTGGACTTTGTACGTCTCTTGCCTCTGTCTTTACATTTGTAAGAGTCTTAAATGGTACTGTATTGTGGAATCCCAGGTTTTCTGGGCAGCCAGTGTGGTGTACCCTGAGATGAGGCATTTGTAGCAGTGAAGTGTGATTAGTGCTGAAAAATATCTGATGGCAGATGAAGAATCCCATTTTTCAGTGTGTGTGACATCCTGTTGTATGGTAGAAATTTTGCAACATAATGGTGTGTGTTTCTCAGGAATATCAGTGGCACTTCCCAGAAACCAGCGTTCTTCATCATTGCCATCATGAGAACCTCAGGTCTCATTTGGTTGTCCTTTGTAGTTGGTTGTTTGAAAATCATTCATTCTGGAGTCTGTCTTATGGTAGGTCCACAGCCCCTTCCAAAGCCAGTTCTCCACAGAGTGTGATCTAGCGCTTCCTCTTTCAATTTCCAGTACCCTCTCATTTCTGTACAGTAATCCAGTAATTGCCAACTTCTTCTTCCTCATCTTCCTGTCACTTCTATCTTTCCCAGCCATTGTTTCTTCAGTAATGTGTTTTGGAAGGCAGTTCCTATATAGCCTTTCTCTTTTGTATTGTGTGTAGGATATTCCTTGCTTCCTTGACACTGTGTTACAAGTCTTCGTTTCTCACATGATCTGTCCAACTGATCTTCTCCATCACCACATTGTTTTAAATACCAAGAATCACTGAAACAGATTTATGAGGCAAGTTTTGTAGACTGAGTAGAGTTTGCACACTTACTTACTTACTTACTCCATGGTGCAGAGTCCTTCTTGAGAAGCTAACTG
>Ga0123352_10010776_pt1 | contig 14371 bp, 9 predicted proteins | sample TergutLab28metaG_FD_89700 | JGI IMG/M metagenome (GOLD analysis project Ga0123352, IMG submission 89700) | Labiotermes labralis P1 segment gut microbial communities from Petit-Saut dam, French Guiana - Lab288 P1 | ecosystem: Host-associated > Arthropoda: Insects > Digestive system > Gut ... | reverse complement strand
AAGGAGACCACTGGGGAGACCTAGCCGTAGATGGGTGGATAATATTAGGATGGATCTCCAGGAGGTGGGATGTGGGTATATGGACTAGATTGGGCTGGACCAGTATAGAGAGAACTGGCGGACGCTTGTGAGTGCGGTAATGAACCTTCGGGTTCCGTGAAATGCGGGCAATATCTTGACTAGCTGCAAACCAGTTAGGTTCTCAAGAAGGACTCTGCGCCATAAAGTAAGTAAGTAAACATCTATTGTTGACAGACGTATGAAAGATGATAAAAAGCACAGTCACAAATCCAACAGGCATGCAACCGCACAGATATCAGGTACACTGTACAAAGATAAGTCCGTAAATTAGGTACTTCTTTCCCTGTAGTATGTTACACTAGACTGTACACCACGCCGGGGGGGGGAGGAATTTCTACGAAAATTCGTACATCTTGCTGGAATTTAGTCTCACCACGCATTCCCTTTTCCTATAAACACGCTCATTTATTAGTCGTAGCTACACTGAAATTTTAGTCAGTTCTGTAAAGTACGGGTGTTCTTTGTGGCATTTCTTGACGTTATTACTTGTTAAGTGGATACACAAATAATTCAAAGTTCGTGTACAGGTGAGTGGTGCAGTTTTATAATTTGACGTCAGTACAAAATAAAAGCAGACAGTGATAATTTCGGTAAAGACTCTTTTACATTCCAATTTGCTATCCAAAAACATAAATGTCAAAATACAAATTTGACGTTCAAGTGACTGTGCATCGTGATAAATTCTTATAATAAATCGAACTAGATGCACCAATTTCTCATAGTTATTTTTGGAATAAAGTTCTACATGTTTCGGAGAGTTCCTCTGTCCATCATCAGGAATATTTTCTTTGTACACACAGCAATGGTCTATGCCAAACAGTTCTGCTGACAGCTTGCTAGCTGTCAGCAAACCTGTAAGACATATACCATTGCTGTGTGTACAGTGAAAAACTCATGATAATAGACAGAGGAACTGTCCGAAACATGTAGTGTTTTATCCCAAAAATAAATTTGAGAAATTAGTGCTTCTAGTTGGTTTTATTATAAGAATCAAGATACAAAGATCTGTAATTTTGCCTGGTGTTTTGTATGTAGCGTGGCTTGGTCTCTCACCTGAGGGAAGGAGACCACTCGCAATGCTCAGGCTTAGATAGATTATATTAAAATGGATCTTCAAGAATTAGGATGGCGAGGCATGGACTGGAATGCTCTGTCTCAGGAGAGGGATAAAAGGCGGGAGCTTGTGAATGCGGTAATGAACATTCGGGTTCCATAAAACGCTGCGAATTTATTGACTAAATGAAGATCTGTTAGCTTCTCAGGAAGGACTCTGCTCCAATGAGTTAGACAGTGATAATTTTTTTAAATACTAGTAGCATACTGAATCCAGAGTTTTAAGGTCAACTGATCGGTATGCAGTGACCCTACGTTGACAGCATCTACGCTGTCCGCTGTAACAAACATGTCACCCGAGAAAACCATTAGGCCGTGATTCGTCTACGGGAATCGCAGCAGTCTAAAAAATCAATTTCCCAAGCGAAAACCCTAAAAAAAAAAAACAGACCTGCCCCAAGGCTAAAAATTCATTACACAGGAGAAGAGACGAAGCAAACCTTCCGTTTTACACTTAAACGCACTGATTAGCACCAGCTCAGGCGTATGGCGGATGTTGTGCAATAAACAACCAGATACTCCCGTGCCAAAAATTGTACTACTTGAAATCGATCGAAAAGCATGGTTTCAGTGCCCTGCATATTAAACACGTAATTAACAGAGCACAAGAACGTCCGACGTTAATCCCACACAACTTTCAAATTGCGCCTGTCTATTCCTTACGCAAGCTACGGGCAAAGAAAATGTCACAATCGACCAACATATTCAAAATAAATTCCTACTTAGAACTTCCTTTGCGTCATGCCATAACACTTTTTTTTTTTCGAAATCTGTTAAATGACATAAGCGATTAAGTCAGATCAGAAAACAGCTTCATTACGCGCCAACGTCTTACACAAAACACATGAAACCGCCAAGTACTGCTTGTAGCAATGCCCCCAGATATAGCCGCACGTTAAAAGTTTAACTGTTCCTAATAATGCAGGCAAGGATGTTCTCTCTTCATACAAAAACGCGGTCAAATCTCCAAGGCAGACTCCTTTGTCCACAGGCGCAGTTAAAATCGTGTGCTCTACATCTAATTTTCATTTCCTTACACCCATCACACCCAGCTGGTGTCACTGGAATTTTATGACATAAAATTCTTCCGATCGAACTATGGCCCTGGGGTCGACTCAGCCTCTAACAGAAATGAGTACCAGGAGCATTTCCTGGGGGTAAAGGCGTCCAGTGCGTAAGGCTGACAACCTTAGCACCATCCTGTGCCGTTGTCATGAAATCTGGGAACCTTAACTTCCTGGATCCATCTGGGCCACTCCAGGTCTGTAACGGGACTGCTTTACCTTTACCTTTTCACACCCATCACATGTCCATGCGATGTGCTTTTCAACTTCGCGCTGTACACAAACCAAAGCACTGAATAAGAACTGCGTCTCCCCCGCGTAGATGCATGTTTCTTACGTCTGTGAATCCCAAACAGACACTACAATAATACGAGGGAGAGTCAAATGAAAACCTTAAAAGTGCGATAAAAATTTGGAACACAGCCCGATTGTCTCGTAAGTTGACAACAGTGATGCTCATGGTTTGAAGAGTGGCCGACAGGTGGCACTACTACGATGCAGGAATGCAACACGACGGCGCAGCAGTGGTGTAAAGATGGCGACCCCGCTTGCAACGTGCACCAAAGAAGATCCGCGTTCTGTCATCCGTTTTTTTACGTAGTGAAGGGGTGACACCCGTCGAAATTCATCGACGAATGAAAGTTCAGTATGGTGATGCATGTCTGTCAATACAGCAAGTGTACGAGTGGACTAGGAAGTTCATGAACGGCATTAGTTCTGTAACAGAATCACCTCGACCTGGTCAGGCACACCGAGTAGTGACACCAGAGGCCATTGCAGCAGTTGAAGCCATCGTGAAGGAAAATCGACACGTAACAGTGAATGAATGAGTGTGTGAATGGAGACTACATAGAAAAATGAAGTCATTGTGTACCTTTTGCGTTCAATAAATTACGAGATAAAAAATATTTAAGGTTTTCATTTGATTCGCCCCCGTATCAAACACTCATTTTCATAGGGCGTTTAAAATCTTCAACTGAAGCACGCGAAGTAATCATTTCAAAAACATGACCATCACATTACATAATTCACCAAGTGAAAGCAACGCCGTATTTTTGGAAGAAACGGCGCGTCGTACGTAAAAAAAAAAAAAGAAACGACGTCACAATCCAACCGGTGTTCTGTAAGTTAATTTCAATTTTATCGACATTTCTGTCCCCTCGGCGCGTTTGTTGTAGGCTTTATTATACCATGACATCGGCCATTATAAAATGGCCGGGATTACCGTGTACACACACACACACTGATACGGCGCAGTGACTGGCGCCGATTTCGCCATTTCAAATGAATCACACACAGTGCCACTGTTATCTGTCACAATTCGTGAAACGCTCCCGGACCGTATCACGTCACTGCATGTATATATAAAACAAAACAAAAAAACGTTGCGTGGCATGTCCTTTGTTTCAAATGACATCCATTCATTTTAAACTTGTATTAGGCGCTTTCACAAATAGCAAAAAGCGACTATTAGCTTCGTCATGTCAGTCTGTACGTCCGCAAGGAACAACTCGGCTCCCACTTGACGGATTTTTATGGAATTTGGTAAAAATCAGTCCCAGTACAGGCCCGAGGTGCCCAGAAGGTTCCAGGAAGTTAAGGTTCCCAGATTACGTGACAATGGTTCAGGATGGTGGTAAGGTTGTCAGCCTTACGCACCGGCCGCTTTGTACCCCCAGGAAATACTCCTGGTACTCATTTCTGTTAGAGGCTGAGTCGACCCCAGGGCCATAGTCGGATCGGAAGTATCATGTCAATGAAAAATTCCAATGACACTACCTGGAATCGAGCCAGCGACATTCCGATTTGTAGCACAGCACCTTAACCACTGTGCTACGCGGTCCCCTATGGAATTTGGTACTTGAAATTTTTCGAAACTCTGTTGAGAGAATTCAAGTCTAATTACAATCGGACAAAAATAAAAGGTACTTTACATAAATATCAGGATACATTTTAAATCATATCCCTTTCAGTACTTCTTAGAATAAAAATTTTTTCAGACAAAAGTTGTAGAGAAACTTGAAACACCCATTTTATGTTCAATTAACCCTTTTTTTATTTAAATCGCACCGTTTATGAGATAATGTGGAAAAAAATTTGGTAGAGCCGGACAGGACACAGATGACAATATGGCGAATGCGCATTGCATGCTGGACACCAAGGCTACAAACGCACACTCAGAATATATAATACTTATTGCTTTTCCGCTGCAACAATGGTCGAACGAACGCGCCTCAATGTTAACATTATACGTATACTGTCAGTCTTACTGACATAACAAGGAGTTCTAGCAACATTCTAGTAACACTACACGACTTCAAGTACATGAATTAATAGAAAAGGCCGTCTGTAAGTGTAAGTTAAATGCCGGATTCTGAAGTTGGCATATCACATTTAGAATCATTCAGCTTTGGTATTTACAATTAATCCAACATCCAGCGTTTCAAAAACGTCCTCTTGTAAGGATGTGTGGTGGCACCTACTCAGCTCTGTCCGTCACACCGACCTGTCCCCACCCTCTCCCCAAACAAACCAATAAACTGCTAAACACAACTTACATTTAACTTAGTTGCGTTCGATAATTTGTCTACGTACGGTAACATGACGATACTCCATCCAACAAGTGAATGGCCCTCTTCCTCCCATATTCACTCCAGAGTTAAGATGCTAAAAGACAGCCAATGTACGTATTACGTAACAATGATGCGCGTTCGTGCAACCATTGTTGCAGAGAAAAAAAGCAATTTGTATTACACACCCTGTGTATGCATTTGTATCCTTAGATATCAAGCATGCAATGCGCCATATAACCAACCGTGGCCTGCCCCGCTCTACAATATTTTGCCACATTAGTTCATAAACGCCAAGATTTCCGAAAAAAAAAAGGTATTGAATATAGAATTGTGTTTCGGGTTTATCTACATTTGTCTGAAATATTTTCTAAGAAGAAATGAACGAGATATGATCGAAAGTGTATATTGGTCTTATGGAAAGTACCCGTTATTTTTGTCCTATTTTAATTAAACTTTAATTTTCTCGACAGATTTTCGAAAAATCCTCAAATATCAAATTTCATGAAAATCCGTCCAGTGGGAACCGAGTTGTTCCATGAGGACGGACAGACATAACGGAGCTAACAGTCGCTTTTCGCAATTTTGCGAACGTGTCTAAAGTGGCAAATAGGTAAAGTTTTCCCTCTCCACGCCCCAAGAGTAGCCTTAACGTGAAGGCAAGCTTAACCTCGGTAATGGATGGAGGTAAATCCCCCACTCCCTGGATAAGACCCCAGCGCCCACCGAATTGGAAGCTGGGAGGAACCCAAAGCCGGTCAGGAATCGGACAAGGGCTCTTCCTTTAATTTGGATTCGAAACCCGAACCGTCCGACACGTAGCGTAATCGCTATAGCGACCATGTTTTTATACTTATTTCCTAACACTGCATCGGATAATGAAGTTATATGACGTCCAATGAAAAATTACGGACTGACAACGAATAAAGAGTTAGGAATACTAAGGGAAGGAAAGGACGACTTGGCCTATTTTCAATGACATTCCGGAATTTGCATTCAGCGGCTGCCGAACAGCTCAGGGTCGTCGGTATTCTGGCAGAGTTTAACTCTTCAAAGACTAAACGTGTCTGTTTCATAGAAGGACTAGGTGCGTACCGCGCAGTAAACACTCTCCACCTCGGTTATACAAAACCAATCTGCTAATGCTGTGTAAGGAAAAGTCGCTGCTTGTTGTGAGATCCGTACAAAAACACATAAACGCAATGTGAGAACAACGTCGAATTTTTGAGTGTTAAACCTGGTTGTAGGTAAAGTAATCGCAAGGCTTTAAAAGGTTAATAAAGAAGGCCGGATTTAAACGTGAAATGCATGCTACTGACAATAATGTTTGTTAAATCGGAACAGCGGGACCTCCCCTTCCACCATACAGTTAATTCAACGCTAACCCACACCGACTGAGCAAATCGGCTGAATCTCTGTGCGCAGTATCACTCTCCTCCCTTCGCGCTGCTGGCCTGGGTCTGGCAATGAACGGCTGGATGTTGACCTTCAACTGAGAGCGGCATCCAAATCTGTCTCATGTTGGTTGTTTCCCGAATTAATTACCGGTGCGTCAACAAAATGTCTGTGCCTCCCTTCCATAAACAAGACAGTCTGCTAATCACTCTCAATATGCTAATTCTGAGACAGCAATTCGTGTTACCAGCTCTTCATTTGCAAGACAGGAAGCTGTCCGAATATTTAGCAACTGCTGAGCACTTCCGCAAATGAATCTATTGCAGGACACGCCCACGAATTTAGAACTTCCAAATACATCGGTACGAAATTAACCGCTTCATTATGATATAATGCAAAACACGGGTTTCATATACACGCACTGCTTTATTATTGTTCCTGTTCGTGTCATCATCATCATCGCCACCATCGTCACTTCATCAATGCACGCTGTGGCGTAAAAGTCTATTCCGGTGACCAGTCACATCAGTTCGGAGCAGAACAGTCGGTGGTCCACCACTAGGAGTCAGGACATGTGTACGTACATCAACCACAATTTTGTACACACTTCTGGGTATGTGGCATGCCAATGTGTTTCGTACTTTGTGAAAATTCAATTGACCTGTATTGTATGCATTCATTTTCATCATGGATGGTAGTGCACCACCCAACCGATCGTTCTCACTTCAGTCACTGCAATAATACCAGGAGAAAAATCTCCTCACTAGGTAATTTCCTTTCTGAATATTTAACGATGCTTTTCAACTCTAAAGAATTGGGAATTTTAGAGGACGTAGAAGGAAAATATGGTTCTCTACTCGAGATATTCTTCCATCATTTGCTTAAAGGAGGGTTAGGTAGACGGTTCCAGGAAAGCTATTCGAACCCGGAACTTCCCCTAATACTACGGTATAGGCGCTAACGGAATACACTAGAATTTCGCGTCGGACTGAAGCCCAAATGTTCTCCTCAGTATTGTATCAGACACCCCCAAACCCTGTTCTTCCACCAGAATTTCCGTAGCTTAACTATGCGGACGTGTATAGAAGTAAACAAGTTCTTCCTCTCCACGCCATAAAGGCATATGGGGAGTGGATATATAGCTCCACTCATTCTTGACCTCGGCATCGGCCGCAGATGAAGGTTTTAACTTCACGTCCCGGCCGCTTTACCCACGGTACCCATTGAACAGAAGGCTGGGAGGGGCTCAGAGCCGGTCAGAAGGTATTAAAGAAAATAAAAATCTCTTTTCCCTCTCGGAATTCAAACCCCAGACCGTCCACCCCGTAGCCTAGTTGCTATACCGACTAACCCCGAGTGTTCACATGAAGAAAGGTGCACAGAGAAGTCAAAGGTGGTTGTCGTTTATATCCAGGCTAACGTCCCTGAACACATTCCCACACATAGTACGTCACCCTGTTTCGTGGAAAGTGGGCCCAAATATGGCGATTAATTCAGGTGGAAACATAATTTAAAAAAACGGCTATACTGCCCCCTGAGTGACGCAAACCCACATGACCTGCTGATACATGGTTCAGTGACTCCGGCACATAAAAGAACGTATCACCCGAAAACCAGCAGAGCGCAGCAAGCCTAGCTGATTCGTATTTGGGAGTCCACCGCTTCAACTCCCAACCATCCACTTCTCTACTTCAAACTTACGCTATTGTGTAGAGGAGACAGAAAATTTTGCCGGCTAACCATTCGGTCACTGTGACGCACAAGACTGAAATTCAACGAGTATCTCTCTGAAGTTCAGCGAATAAATTTAACGACCAACATCCTATTGAAATAACAAATTCCAAGTTCCATTTTAATACAAAAATTATGCATTTAACATAAAAATAAGCCTTTCTAAGTCTTCGGATTACGGGTTCCGGGTGATGATCCACTGTTGCGCGCAATACTTGAAATTATTCTCGTTTGGAAGCCGTGAATTACGTTCGTCCGTTAAAAAATGACACGTGGAGACCCAATGAACTACCAATGACACCAGAAGCGCATACGAATGCAAGATTAATAGTTTTGTATTGCTTCTGTTGTATCCGCCCAAATATAAAGCCCACACTTTCTGCCAAATCCCTCTCGGAAAGGTCTAACGTTCATTATACTCTCGTACGTTTACTGCGACCCAACAGAACAGAGTTAACAACTAATATAATGCACAGTGGAGTTCTTGGTGGTATTTGTACGCGAGGGAGGGAAGGATAAAGTATTATATTCGGTCGAAATATGCACTCCTGATTCCGCACTGAATTAATAATGCAATTACGGCTCCATTATTAATTTCTGTGGAGGGCTCATTTAACAGCAGAAATGCGAAGTGGGCAAGTTTAATCCTCTTGTAACAAGATGTTTTCATGAAATTGGATTTTCAAGATACATTACCACACAAAGAAAGCGAACGGAATATGGTAGAGTGAACCTGTCATGAGATTCAGACGTTCAGAATATTCTCTGAGCACACCAAAACAGAAGAGCTGCTGCCACTCACCGCACAACGAAGAATTTGGTTTTTTAACCGACCTTAACAATTACACGGAATCCAAGGACAGTTCCATTGTCTCTCCTGCCATCTATCGCTGGAAACGATTGTACGGAGCCTCACCATTATTTGCTTACATTGGAAGTCTCCAGGGAACAAAGTTTTAGTCAGTTGTCTCGTATAACAAAGCTCGCGCTCTGTGCTGTACTTTTTCAGGAGAATTCAAGTTTCCAGGATAAATTCCTAGGTTATTTAACAATACTTTAACTGACAAGGTCACACAGCGTGAAACACAATGGGGAAGATGAGTACAAACAGTGAGCTGAAGCCAAATTCGCCTCTTGAATGTACGAATATTTCTAATTCTAGAATGCTATTGATCCCAAACTAACCTGCTTGCTGCCGGCACAAAATTCCGTCAGATTGGCATTACTTCTGATTCCAATAAATCGACGCAATAATTCACTGAACTTCCTTGCGCAAACTGTTGCTACAGCACGCCTCGTCAGCAGAAGTAACCTACACAATGCTAAATTCGATACGCTTGCCCCAGCACGCCAGCTGGAAATTGGTTTTTCTTGATGGACGGTAATAAGAAAAAATAATACAAAAATTAAATTTGAAGCCTTCATAGCGGTGGGTTGTGGTCTTCTTGATTATGACACCGTGAATTCTTGGAGGTGATCACCACAGTTTCGGAGATACCTGCCGCCTCCTTCTACAGGCTCTACAATGACTGTGAATAATTTGGGAGGAACCTGAGCCATATTGAACTGTAATGGTCATAACAGCCTACGAAAGTAAGACACTGTAATCCAAAATGTCAGAATATTGTATTCTGCATACCAGGAGAAGAGGCGTTGACAATTAGATATATCTGTCTATGTCTTATTATTCTAGTTAATATTTTTAACATTATATAAACTTCAAATTTTATATTTCAGGCATTCCATGTCTCTAACGCTGAGTTTATGTTAACCTTTTAAAGACTAAACGTATCTGCTTTACATAAGGAATCAGTCCGTACCGCGCAGTAAACACTTTCCAATATGGCTATAAAAACCAATCAGTTGATGATGTATAAAGAAAAGGTCTCTGTTCTGAGATCCGTACAAAACACTCAACGCCAAGCGAGTACCATGTACAAACCATGTACAATTTTTGAATGTCAAACCTGGCTGTAAGTAAAGAAACCGCTAGCATTTAAAAGGTTAAAACTGGTTGAAGTTGAGATCTCAAACCTGAAACACAGCTGTAAAATTTACCCCCCCCCCTTTCCCTGAATATTGGTGTAATTAAGCCTGATGTTGGCTCATCATTTACAGCCAAACGTGTAGCCTTATTCTTACTGAATATGAAGATGTGTCGACTGTGACATTACTTTCTGCATAAGAGTAACAACGGAACGGGGTTGTGCCACCTTGAAGAAATTATTCCACTTCGTGCAAACTGTGTATTTAACGAAATGCGACTACCTTCATGGAGTGGAGTCCTCCCTTAGGCGCTGGAAGTAGCAAAACAGATCTATTTTTCTCTCTTTTTTTTTTTTTCGGAACACGAAGGTCCCCGCCGTCGTTACAACGGCCAGTCACAGCATCATGCCCTGACCTTCACGCCATTTTCCCTTAAAACCTGTTTTAATACTGTCCTCTATTTACGCCTATACCTCTCATCAGGCTACGTCTTCCTTTGAGATTCCCAGACAAAAATTTGTATTCATTTAACTGCTCCCTATCTGCATGCTCCACCCACTTTCTCCTAATAACATCCGACAAATACCAGCACGTTATGAAGTTACTCACTGCGTAATTTCTCCAACCTACTATTAACATGTATTACAAATTACGAAAACCCTACAATTCCCCAACCAGCTTTGGCTCCTCCACTCTCCATTTCAAATAGTCTCCTCAGCACCCTCTTTCCAAACACGCTTAATCTGTTTTATATTTGTAGTTCCGTGACCACGTGGTCACGTTTGAGAAAGCTTGCTCCCCAGATAGTACGATCTGTACCAGAGGCTGCAGCTACAGTTTTATATACTTCTGATGATGGGCGCGATGGACGCCCGCAACACGTAGAGTAATTTGGCAGCAAATAAATATCTGCATACAGTTGCAACTTCTTGGATTTCTTCAACTTACGCTTAATTTAGCCTTCCTTTATTGTAAGAGATCACACCCGTGAGAAAAAAAATATCAATTTATGCCTTAATATGCAGTGTTACTTAAAACAATCATAAACACAATAAAATGAGATCTCTCTTCTTGTTATTACACTTTACGTTGCTAATTTCCTCCCACGTACTCCGTACACAGTTCTATTACCTGCAGATGACCCAGTTGGCCGACACATGTTACAGAACACACTAAATCTCTTACAAAAATTCTGTGGTGAACGGCTGCTCTTTTTTTTTTTTCTTTTTTTTTTACATTTTATACATTATCACAAAGGTATGTTCAAAATAAACATTTAAATTTCACGAAACGTCAGCAAATTACAGGTCTACTTGAAATCATCACGCGGTTCCGAAGGTGATACAACCAGGTGATGTACAGTACGCACGTGACATAGTGGAGAGGTACTCGCTTCTCACAACGTGCACGTAGTCTAAGGCCAGTCTGCATGTGACCAAAATTTGTCTAAGTCTTTAGCATTACAAAAGCCCCCTCTAAGTGAATAAACAAATAATAATGGATACTAGGAACCAAATTCTAAACACCTCCAAAACCAAACTCTGCCAATAGGTAGGACTCTGATGTAGTACAAACCTAGGCAACATACATTCCTACGATACAATTCAATACAGATTATACATCCATCTCGATCTCGGTCTTCCAAGTGGCTGCTTTCCTCTGAGTCCCACAAAATATCTCGGCCATCCGAGCTGCACGTGACCCTCTTCATTTGATGAAACTGATTCCGGGCCTCAATACGTTCCGTACGAAACACAGCGTTGTTACTTATGAAACTTCGCCATTCTACCCCGCACCTCCGCACCGCCCACCACCAATAACGTCATCACAGTCTGCTCCGGCGACACAAAAATCACATCCCCAGATTCTAACAAAACGTACACCCGAGGTCCAGTAGTTGCAAAACCCCTTACCTCAGACCATGCTTTAGTTATGCACTCTGAAGTACTCTGGCATTTAATCATGAAGAGTGAAGTCCAACTTTCACTTCTCTGAGTCATTAACTACAGAAGTTCACCAACACACTTTAACGAGAATGTCAGTTGTGCTACGTGACAGCCAGTGGGAAAATGCAAATAAATGATCCTTATATACATCTGAACACGAGTCCTCCTAAATATGTTCCGGATTGAAAGAAGTCACACTCATCATGTCACCACTTGACAGCGGATTTGTCTATAAAGTTGTCCATCTGCTTATCCTCGCCTGAAGACACAACGGATACCTGAAGATTAAATTCTAAGCATTTTTTTTAACCACACCAGAGTACAGATCCAGCTGCCGTTAAATAGGAACCTTAGCATGCCTCAAATCTTTCGGTACGAGGCGATGAACAGAAAAGTCTAAAACTCTTGCTGTAAAATTAACTCGGGTCACACTGTTCGTAGTCATTTTCCTCGGCCACAAAGTTCTAACCTTGGCCAGTATACCAAAAATAGTCAGTGATGGAAACGCCAGATACGTAACGTGAGGCAGGAGGAAAGCGAGAGTGGAATTACAGTTCATTATATCAATCTGTGAAGTGGAACTGCACATGGTTCAGGTGTGCCAAGAGGTAAAGGCCGTGGGCAGTGAGTCCATGGCTGTCGGGGACACAGTGTGTTTACGGCAGGATGCGTATTTTATGTCAATATAATTTAGATAAAAATTACACTTCCTAAGGTTCAACCCCGTTTTGAAACACTACACTACTTATTAAGCGTCGAAAACGTATGCGGAAATATAATTATAAGCAGGGAACAGTACAGACAAGAAGGTTAATAAGAAGCACCCTTCACCAGATTTTGTTCTGGTGATCAGCTCAAAGAGGAATGGAAGGGCAAAAGCAGTAGCACACACGTCAAAGAAAAAAAAAACAGATACAGGCTTAATGTTATAATCATAAAACCAGAAGTGACATAAAAAACCTTATTAATTACAGAATACTCTTAAGGATGGATACTATAGGCAGAGGGTGTGAAGATGTGGACTGGGTTCATACGGCTCAGGACCGGAGTCCAGTGGCAGAATAATATTAAAATCGGTATAAAGGAACAGTGCATAAAGATATGGGCTGGTACAGCTCAGGAGTTACGGAATAATATTAAAATTAATACTAAAGAAACAGGACGTGAAGATGTAGACCGAGTTCATCCCGCTCTGCAGTGTAATCCAGTTACGGGTGCTTGTGAAAATGATGATAAACCTGCAAGAAACTCGAGCAACTAACTGAGCAGATGAAGAACTATAACTTTAAAGGAGCAGCATTCTCCATGGGATAGTGAACTATAGAGAGGAAAGGGAAGAAGGCAGTGGCTGTGACCTATTTCAAGTCATGAAGCCAACATTCGCATAGGACTTACGAAACCTCTGAAAGGATCTGATGCTAAGGACCAGACTTCATCCATTCTCCCACAGAATGTACACCTATTCCGCTATGTAAATTCCAGTAGCTAGGTTTAGTCAATGCATATCACGCCACGGGAGGGGGAAGATAACCGCCATCCTTTCGTCAGCTTAACAGCGAATAGAAGAGAGTGGCTGCTTCGACCGCCTTAACCCGTGGAAAAAAGACACGGTGTGCAGAATGCTGAATGGGATAATGATAATTTCTGGACAAAATAGTGAAGAGCGGGGGAGGACAAACTTTCCAAAAACCCAAGACCCACTTCAAAATACTTGGCGCCAGGTGGGTGACATGAACCAATTTCCATTCTGTGGGCACACAACAATCAGGAGCCATCGTACAAAATTTAGTAGTCCAGGCAATATGAGGCCTGGGATTTATGCACCCCTGGAGAAGAGAAAAATCGTAACGCGGCCTATCTAATGGAAATCCTCGGCCCTCGGACGGAATAACCCGAAAGGTTTTATCGTCACTTTTTCACAGGCTCCCAAAACAAACGCCGGGACAGTGCTTTAAACTGCGATATGGTCTATCTTTCCACAACCATCGCTTTAAAATTAATACCACCTTGTAATTATTATCAACCGAAAGCGTCTTAAATGGACTATCGTCCAGTCCAGTAATCACACTTTACTGCACACAGAAGGGCTAAAGAAAAGTATGTTTTTAGGTTACCAGAATTCGTAAGTAGAACAAGACAGCTTATGAATGTAAACGTCTTCCCTCGGGGCACATAAGGAAGAGCGGCAACTCTTCTCACCTTGCCAACTCGCGCAAGCTTTAAATTCCTCCTGTGTTTACGATGTGTTCTGCATATCATGTGATGATAACGATATATCAGCGTGTTCTTGCGATAAAACTGACCCAGCTTATATCACTTTCATGAGGAGGGGATATCAGGCCAGAGTTTATAATGAAAATGAAAGATGAAAACAGCCAAACCGGCGGCGTTTCATATCTAACTAATACAGGGTGTTTCAAAACGAGCTTTACAACTTTGAAAGCATGGCCACCCCGTTCCCCGGATCTTACTCCCCTGGATTTTT
>Ga0123352_10010774_pt1 | contig 14371 bp, 7 predicted proteins | sample TergutLab28metaG_FD_89700 | JGI IMG/M metagenome (GOLD analysis project Ga0123352, IMG submission 89700) | Labiotermes labralis P1 segment gut microbial communities from Petit-Saut dam, French Guiana - Lab288 P1 | ecosystem: Host-associated > Arthropoda: Insects > Digestive system > Gut ... | reverse complement strand
ATTCTTCTCGATTTTATCACCCGCACAATATTGGGTGAGGAGTACAAATCATTTAGTTCCTCGTTATGCAGTCTCCTCCATTCCCCCGTTACCTCGTCCCTCCTAGGTCCAAATATTCTCCTCCACACCATGTTCTGTTCTCAAACATCCTCAGGTTCCTTTCCTTTAACTACTCGTAATTTTAGTGAGATTTGGTATGAGTCTCTTAATAAGCTTTGCATCTGATACAGAGCCTTTAAATAAAATAAAAGCAGCAACAATTAAGGTAAAGTAAAAACACGGCCCTTGCCTTACGTACTGAGAGGTGGACAGGATTGGAGAAATGCTGGTAAAATTCCTCGCAATTTTCTTATGTGTAATGTGTGTAAGCTGTCAAGTTCATGTTGCTGCTGCATTAATGTCTGAAACATTTTGCCATAACCTGTGAATTAGGAGACAGGATTAACGGTCCAGTGAGACTGGGCGCAAACAACAAAGAGGAAATCTTGTCGCCACCGGAAATGTGGGTCCCGGCCCTGTACCTACCCCGTTGCCACAAAATTTATTCCGGTTCCCTGACTTCCGACAGTCCGAAATTTGTTGGTAATCTGTCACACTACGACGCTTATAATTATAATTAAAATTAATTTTACTTCGAAGTTAAACTGTCGCCGTCTGTCTGTCCGTCTCCGACCCAGTAACAATCATCCAAAGATCAACTACAATTGCAGCATATTCCTTTATATTGCACACGCCACCTGATGACGTATTCTAGCCCATAATTATCAAGCAGTACAGTCGTGGTGACCGTGTGAGCTTGTAAGGCGGAAACCACATTAGCGGCTGACTGTGTAGAGCAATGTTGCGCATTGTATATGGTATGTGAAAATGTGCAACTTTGTTTAACGCAATTTTAGGGAAGTTACGTGTAATGTGTCGGTCACGCGAAGTAATTGGCTTCAACTACGGTAAATGGTGAGGCGCCGTAAGTTGAAAATGAAATTTGGTTGGTATTTTCGTAGGCAGGGACTTACTTACTTACTTACTTACTTACTTACTTACTTACTTACTCCATGGTGCAGAGTCCTTCTTGAGAAGCTAACCGGTTTGCAGCTAGTCTACAAATTCCCTGCATTTCACGGAACCAGAAGGTTCATTACCGCACTCACAAGCGTCCGCCACCTGTCCCTATACTGGGCCAGCCCAATCCAGTCCATATACCCACATCCCACCTCCTCGAGATCCATCCTAATATTATCCACCCATCTACGCCTAGGTTTCCCTAGTGGTCTCTTTCCCTCCGGCTTCCCCACCAAGACACTATACGCCCACCTCTCCTCACCCATACGCACCACATGCCCAGCCCATCTCATTCTTCTTGATTTTATCACCAGCACAATATTGGGTGAGGAGTACAAATCATTTAGCTCCTCGTTATGCAATCTCCTCCATTCCCCCGTTACATCGTCCCTCCTAGGTCCAAGTATTCTCCTCAACACCATATTCTCAAACACCCTCAGCTTCCTTTCCTCCCGCAATGTCAGCGACCAAGGTTCACACCCATACAAAACAACAGACAAAATTATAGTTCTATACAACTTGATCTTTAAATTTACTGGTATACGGAATGTATATTCAATGTCGTGTACATACTGTTTTAACGGTGATTCTTGTTTGAACAGATCGTGAAGTTAGATTTCAACTTTAAATGGAAAAAGGTTGTACTGATACATAACAGATAACCAAGTGATATTCGCACAACACTTCTTACTATAGATCTCTTCCTTCTCAGTTTATCTCGAAATGATATTACTAATTTTGGAGCAGACAGACGTGGACGATTGGACACATAGGCACAACCTGTTACGTGCTTAGTGCAAATAATGCACAGAATTAATGATCAGACTGTATGGATGTATCGGGGACGTGCCTACCAACAGCATAAACCATTCTCTATAGAAACAAGAGTGTGTTTGTTTATTACGTGACATTACTGGCACGTATACAATAAATAAAAGTGACCAGAAAAGGGATATTATTTTTATCGTCACGTTAAGTCTTATCCGGAAACCTGCCTCCGAAGTACTTTCTTCGGTGTAGTTCTTAAATTGCAGCTGTAAAAATATTTCATAATAGCAGATTGTACAGTACGTACCGTCCATTAGACTGTAATGTTTCCCCATAAATACAGAACTTAACGTGAAAGTTATTATTTTAGAATCATTCTGGAAATTATTATTTCAGGGTTGAACATATTTTCGTGCTTACGTTTTGGCAATCTGCGGGCCCATAATTCAGCCCTAACACCAGTTCATAAAGAATGGTTTTGAAGTAAATTCATCAGGACAGTCAAAATAAGTCCCTAAGCTACCTCTGAATTGTCCTTCGCTGTTCGTTTTTCCTTCAAATGTCATTAACTGACAACTAGTTGCGTAGGGTAGAAAAATTCTAGAAAAGTCGTTAGTTAAGCAGTTCTCCGTATTTTCTGGAACTAGAAGCTTCATTACCATTTTCAAGCAACGCGCCATTGGTCCCTATCCATAGTCAGATGAATGCAGTCCATATTCCTTCTCCAATTTTTCTCGCGTTCCTTTACATTACTATCCCTTCATCGACAAATAGTTCTCTCTCAGGTTTTCCCACCCAAATTCCACATGCACGTCTTTCTAAATTACGCCACAAGTCACGCCCAACTCGCCCTTCTTGCTCTCATTATCATAATAATAGTCAGCGAGGCGCACAAATTATGACGCAGTTCATCACAATGTCATTTTAACACCCTATTTATTCCTATTTCTGAGGTCTCGTCCTTATCCTTAGCAACTTGTCCTCAAAACCCTACAGTGTACGGGCTTCGTATTACGTAAGAGACCACGATTCACACCCATACAGACACCAGACAACAACAGGCAAACGCACGTTTCTTTTTTAGTTTTATGCTTACGGCTTCAGATTGTGAATGGGACAATAAGATTTCTGAATTGAATGTTGTCCGAAATTTATCTGCTAAAAATTTTATTTGAAATTTTTTAGGCTTTCGCAGCGGTGTATTAGAGTCTCTTTTTTTCTGAAATGTGACATCAAAGTTACATTTAAGAAGAATGGAACTACAATTTTTAATTATTAAGGTTGTTTGTAAAGGCTTGAACTTTGTCTTACTTTCCAGGTATTTATTAGCTACGGTTATCTTCATACTGCGGGTTTGTCCTGCATTATTTTAGAGACGTAAGCCTCTTCGTCTTCCTTCGTAACGATTGACAGTGTGTTATATAATTTGTACTTTTGTCTAACATTTAACATACTCAGCGCAGGTCACAGAAACTTCATTACAGAAGCTAATTAGCACATGCAGAATATTTTGTGTTTAACGTTTTTCCTGTGCAAACCAAATTAAAATGTCAGTTATTTTATGTTATCGGCACATTATTGGAGCAAAAAAGGTCAGCGAAAATATTGCATCAGTTTATATTATAATGTCGACATAAGTTGGAATGAACAAACTGTAACTGCAAATCATAACCTATTGTTAATCCTTTATTTAAGGACTCTTTCTTTTGACTGTTGGTATTGAAGTATTAAGCTGAAGTATTAGATGTATATTTGTCCGTGCTTTGTTGTACAAACGTAAAGAAGGATGAGGGAAATTGTGCGACTTGAGTCACACAATTTCCCTCATCTCGGACGCATAGCCTGCTGTTCTGCTCCTAACAGCCGACCACCAGCAACCAAGTCATTACACACCATGTGCGGCAATAACACAAATATAGTCTCGAGCTCCTGATGATGGGCATAAAAGTGCCGAAACATGTTGAGCAGATTATAAGTGCAATAAAGCATCCTGTAGCATCTAGCTGGTTTTCTTCTCTACGCTTAAGGTGAGGTATCTTTCTTAATATCGTAACTGAAATATTTCAACAAAATGCATTTGAGTAATACCTGTAGATATTGATAAAGTGATATTTCTTACCGTCTAAAAACACAACATATATAATCAATAATATTACAAAACTTTGTGGTTAACTCCTAAGCTACGTGTTTCGGATGTAAAACAGCCATCATCAGGCCAAAGCAGAACACAGTTTTAGTACATGGAAAGTGTACACTCTGTGGGATCCCATACCGTTTACAATGGTATAATTATAACGGTATATTAATTATAATTAAAAATTGTCTAAAATAGTGTGTGTAGAAAAAATTAATACAATACATTGGTACAGAGTATATATATATACATTGGTATGTATCTTCGATCTGAACCGAGTGTTTCGTGAGGTCGAGTAGATGGTAGAAATGTAGTCTACGTCATTCGTATAGAACAATGTCAGTAGATACTGAGTACTACAGGAATACAAGCAACTAATAAAAAGTTGTTTTATAATTTTAGTACTTGTAGTTATCTTTCTTGAATGAGTTGCTTCCAAACCTGTTCAATTTCACACTGAAAAATTTTGTACATTAAAATACCTTGATGATGGCCCTGCAAGAAAGAAACTTGGGGGGGGGGGGGGGGGCAGTTTACACCAACATGGTGCTATCTTGTTATTATTCCAGACACTATTTAGAGAGCATCTAATATCATTCTCATTACTGTGATTTTTTATAAATTCTATATGGAAACATTTCCTAACTGGATTGCCCTTCTTCATGAACTTTGTCCCGTGACATCTCAAAATTAAATTTGGTCTTAGCAGTGCTTTGTGAGGCGACTGATGTTACTGAAGCGTTTAGCAGGAAAGTAAGTGGCACTCCTCACAGGAAGAGAAGTAGTGGGGTATGAGTTCGAAGAAGGGTGAAAATCAAGAAGATGTGACCCCTTTGCTGAGTCATCTGGGAGGAAGCGAGTTAGTCGTTGCCAAGTCACGCCGCTTGCCTCATTATGCAGTAACACATTGTAGAGTGAAAAAATATCAGTGAGATTGTGTTACGAACAATAAAACATAAAGATTTTAATCTAGGAAGTTCCTTTCTCTATCAAGAAGAACCTAGCGCACAATGCTTTCACGTTGCAGGCCTGGACAGGCCCTTAAGGCTCGAGGAAGTTGGAGCTCCCAGATTGTCTTGACGCCCGACACGAGAATGTGTCAATGTTTCAGAACAGCGCACCGCCGCCTTTACCCTCAGGATATAATCCTGGTAGACATTTCTGTTGGAAGGTTGGTTGAGTCGTACACATCTAAATTTAGAATATCCAGAACTCTCGTGTTGTTAGATTTGAAGTTCCGACAGCAGTGCGGATGGACTCCATGCTTTCTTGGATGACGTTTCGAGTAATAAAGACACAGAGTTATGTCCTAACCGATTAAAATGTGTACCACTCGGGCACCATTAAAGGAACGTACTTCACTGAACAGGTAAACAACTGTCAGTTGTATTTCTTTGTTAAAAGCGAGTTTCGATTAAGGACTGTATTTTGAAAAAAACTGAAGTATTGCCTAAATCATTATGAAAAACTACAGAATATTTTCACCAGCTGTAGCTTGAAGGAAATTTGTGTACGGTTGTGGCACTTGGTCTGTTTATAGATGGGAATCGATTAGAATTTGGACCTTCGAAAAACAAGTGCCAAGCCACGAGCATGAAGGAGTGGGACGAAGAAAACTGCATATATATAGTAAATTTATAATTTTTATCCTCTACTAATATTGTTAACTATTTCCAAAGAACAAAGTCCTTGTCACGTTGACCAGCTCAGCTGTCTTGTGTGGAATCCCAAAACACATTACGCTTTACACCACAATTCGCCACCAAACCGTATCCTGGTCCATTTGCATACAGCCCACGTCTTTGTATTCCTATTCTGATATTACCCGCACAGTTCTCCATATATCCCAAGTGGCCTTAGGCCCTCCGACTAAAATTTCGTATGCATGTCACAGCACTCCTTTTGTGCCATTTTGCGTCATACCCGTCTCTTTCATATATTCATGATTAGATAATCTTAGTACTGGGTGAATTTGAAGAGTGCCGATCTTGAAGCTTCTAATTGTGTAGTTTTGTCATCTAGATCTCAATTCCCCCTTAGGGGTCCTGCCTTGACATATATCATATTGCGTGTTTACCTTAGAGTTAAAGATGAATTTCATACTATATCTGTTAACACGTCACCCACTATAGGCCTACAATTTGGGGCGTGTTTTATTCTTGTAATATATAATTTAAATCTTACTATGTGAACTGCCTTTCGGACTTGCCGCTGCATTTAACATATTTCCAGAATATTCCGGATCCTCTAGGCGATTACAAAGCAGGGAAATAGAACATAAGTAGAAACATCGAAGGCCGTGCGTATGACTGGATAAGAGTAGCGTATATTATAATTAATTTATTCACAATTACATGTAATTAATATTCAGGCAGACAGCAGAGGGGCAGATAAAATATTCAGGACTACATTATACTGACATCCCGAATGTAAACGTTTTTTTGCCTTGTGAATGTGGTTTTCATTGGACTGTCTTTTAACGTTGGACTTTACATGATTGTGGAAGGTTGTGTTGGTTATTTGTAGGGAGTAATTTGTCTGTTATCTGGTGACCAAAGGAACATAGACGAACTATTTAGGGGTTCTTCATCTAACACAGTTATGCTAGTTAAAACGTAGGTGAAATGGCTGGATATACCGGGTATCCAAAATATTGTTTGCCGAATAGTGAAGTACGTAATTGTGCATATTCTCACTTCCAAGTTTTTTTTTATTTGAAAAATTGCAAGCAATGTGGATACATTCGCTCTTCTTTCTTTCAGCTTTTGAGTCGTTGGTGCATATAATCCAATTGCATCTTGATCGTAAACAAAGTGACGTTTCCCTAAACGTGAACATAATCTTAGTGAAGCGAGTTTCGTAGCAGGCGGAGGGAGTGAGAAAATGAATGCTTTCAGCAAGTTTTTAACCAGCCCTGATGGGAACAGACCACTGCGAAAACCAAAAGGGTATTAAAATTAGGTCTTACAGAACTAGTGCGAGGAGATGTAGACTGGGTTCTACTCTCTTAAGTTAGTGTTCGATGGTTGGCATTTGTGAGAAAGGGGATGGATCTGGAGATTTCATTTAAATATAGAATTTTTTTTACCGGCTCAGTAGCTATGCAGTTCGCATCAGACACCCTGTGCTGTGATGTCAGTCACTATCAGAACGATTACCAAAATAATAGCTTGGTATGTGATCTTCGTTAAGCAGTAGTAAGTAAGTGGAAATTTCCCTGCTTTTAAGAAAACGGAGCGTTCATCGAAAGACTCACAAAATCCTGCATTGGACCACAACAAAAAATAAGAAATTCACCGAGTGAATAATCTCGAAATCAGTTGCTGTCCTGTTCTAATTGGGATTCACTATCGGAAGCGTTTTGATAACATTACAATATTAAGTTTGGAATGAGACTTGCGTTGGCATAGTTGTGAAACTGCCTTTGGAACATTATGTCTTAACTGGTTTGACTTTAGTTTTTATTATAGAACATTGTCAATAGTTATGGAATAACATATTTTAGAAGCAAGTCTGAAGATGGAGCTGATCCTGCCCGTCCAAAATAATTTGTTGTTAACTATATTAATTTTAATTTTTTTATCGTTGTACCGTGCTTTTTGATATCTGTAAAGTTCATACACCAACAAATGCACTCTTTATTAAACTTTAAAAATTTACATTAAAAACCACTTTGACTTGCTCCTACATTTATCTCAGTAATTAACCAACTTGATGCACAAACGTTTTGTCTTAAAATAAATTTATTTCATGCCTCTACATGTTTCGAGCACATGTGCTCATCATCATGAGGTCAAAATTGCATTACACAGCCTCTGGTATCATCACACCTATAGGTGTGATGATACCAGAGGCTGTGTAATGCAATTTTGAAATCCTGATGATGAGCACATGTTCCCGAAACATGTAGAGGCATGAAATAAAACTGATTGTGAAACAAATTTTGTGCATCAAGTTGGTTAATTATTGAGATAAATATACTGAGATACACGGTCAGCAAAACGTCAAAATTTGCTCCTACATGTTTCGGTCTACAACCATCATCAGGGAGCCTTCACTAGAGCCTAGCTAAAGTTATATTTGGGTTATGATTAATTTTGCTACTTATTTCCACTATAATTCATTTTTATATTAAAATACCTTTTATTACAGACATGCTGTCACACCACGGCATAACATATAACTACGTAGTTTTTACCGGATATTAACCTAAATATAACTTTAGCTAGGCTCTAGTGAAGGCTGCCTGATGACGGTCGTAGACCGAAACATGTAGGAACAAGTCAAAGTGATTTTTAGTGTAAGTTTTAAAATTTTGTCAATTTTAATAAACAGTGCATTTGTTGGTGTATGAATTTATTTATATATGTTAGTTTTAATTCATCATATGATGGAAAGTTTATAGAATTAATATTTTAAGACCTAACACTAACTTTACGTATCACCAACTTTAACAGGCAGAAATTCTATGTTCTCTCCACATTGTATTTACGCGTTCTGCGTGGATCTCAGAACAAACAGCGATTATTTCTCTATACAGAATTAACTTATCGGTTTTATAACCAAGACAAAAAGTGTTACTGCTCAGTACGGACCTGGTCTTTACATCAGACAGCTACAGTTTCGTCCTTAAAGGTTTAATATGGAAGGATATGATAATCTGTTTAATCCCATTGGCCGATTTAGTTCTTGTTTATATAAAGGCATATACCTTCACGCTCTAACTGCTTCTTGTGTTTTCGATAAAGCTATTTATCCTATTTCAGTGTCCAGTTTCCGTTCTTTTGTTGAATACCAAAACACTCAAAACAGCGCTGACAAAATTAAGCCAAAATAATGTGGATTACGAAATGCGTGCACGCACCACACAAAGTGAAATGAAAATTCACATTTCGGTCTACCACTCAGGTCATGGAAATTTGTTCACCTTTTCCTATTTAATTGTACACCATGCTGGACTTGTGTTAGGGCTGAACAATCTCCCATTCAAAGTGTTGTACCCAACGTCTAGTACATTCATTAGATATAAGCATTTGACCTGTTAACAGGAAGCAGTTGAATTACAGTCATCAGGGACAGAAATGGAACTGGAAATAAATGCTATTCGGAAGGACAGCCTTGTTTCAGTCGACACCCCTGGCGAAAATCTAATGCTAAACACCATGGCTTATTCTTGCTTTATTCACCCAAATATATTGTAAGACAGATGCAATATAAGAAAAACCCGTAGAGGCAAAAGAATGATACCCTTCACTGCAATGTCCATTGTGCGACTGTAGGTAATCTAAAGTGTACATTCTGTCGGTTTTTCTAGTGAAATATTGTTTCTTTGTCTAACAGTTGAAAATACAACATTCCTAAATGGTCGACGAGTAGGATACAAATGTCACGGCTTGAAATTGTTTTTCCTGCCGCTACCAGTTGCTGAATCTCTTTGTCTTGATGGGCCTCTGAAACTGAAGTTGACGGCCAATGAAAACGCCCTTTATATCAAAGCAAGAGAGAATTTAAAAGCCTTTCTGGCTTTCTCTTCCATACATTACTAGACACACGAGACGCTGAAGAATGGCCACTTCGTTAGTCTCTTGTTTGTTAAATTTCTGTATTTGCAATTGAGACTTCAAAACTACTGAAACGAGAGCGTTCTGAGACATCCTGTTTAGTAATTAATTTACGAAGCAACATTACGATTGGAAGTCTTAGAAGAATTTTCATATTAGGAATCTTATAGGTCATCACCAAAACACCAGACAACTTTCGCTATGCCACATTACGCTAGATACGCGTCATCGCATTCCTTTTTGAGAAGCCAAGAATTACTACTCTAGTCAATAAATAACGCATATTTCGCGGAAAATATAGATTCACTACCATTTTCATAAGAGCTCGGGACTTGTCACTATCTTGATCCAAGTAAATATTCTAACTTTTAGAATCCATTTTAATATTATCCATCAATCTACATGCAGTTCTTCAGAGAATTCCCTTAATACGATGGTGTACTTAACATTTAATAACATGCTAGTGTTTTAAGGCAAGGTTCTGTTCGCTCCTCGCCGAACTCAATCTAGAAGACCACCTGTTCTCTGCCCTCCTTGATTACTTATTCGCTTGCACATATACAGCTAACATTACACTCATCTCATGATAGGTGGAGAATGGCTGCTTAAAAATCGCAGCTGACATCACAAGTGTATAAAACAAGAAATGTGTGTCGTTTAGCAACTGGGTTTGCCTTCCAAATGACATAATACTTCGATCATTCAGTACTAAACATTAATATTTTGGGGTTTTATGCACACATATATATATATATGTATTACGATACAAAAATAGTATGTAGTTACGCCTCAAAAAGGCTAACAAATAGTAAAAGCACTGATGTAGCATTTAAATTTAAAATTACCAAATATTAACCGTAAAGTGGTTTATACCGTGCTTAAGGTACGTGACTAGAAGAGATGATTAGTATGTGGCTTATGAATTTTGTATGACTTACACTGTGCAGTTGAAGCTAGCTGCTGAAATATAAATGCGGATAGCGAAAGAACGTACAAAGAGAATCGCTTGTATTAATATATTCTTCCCACTACATCTTCTTTGCTTTTCAGCGAAACTCTTCCACAAGATATTCCTTCTCATATCTCAGACTCCGTGACAATTCTATAGGAAGTATGCACTTATGACTGATGGAGTGTGAGACGTCCCACAAATCTGTTCCAGATTGAGATATTTGATATCCTCAAGAGTATGAGAAGAAACATGATGTTTCTCAGATATGTACAAAAAGGTAAATGAGTCCCATTACAGGGCCTGAGTTGCCCAGAGGGTTCCAGGAAGTTAATGTTCCCAGATTAAGTGACAATGGTCCAGAATGGTGGTAAGTTTGTCAGCCTTACGCACCGGCCTCATTTGCCACCAGGAAATAACCCTGGTACTCATTACTGTTAGAGGCTGAGTCGACCCAAGGCCATAGTGTGATCGGAAGGATTATGGCAAGGAAAAATTCCATTGACACCATCTGGAATCGAACCAGTGACCTTCCGATTTGTAGCGCAACACTTTAACCACTGTGCTACCGCGGTCCCCTCTCAGATATGTAACATTTATAATATGTAATGATGAATATTCTAAGTTCTTGAATAGGCTACGTGAGCTCGTATGATTTTTAAGGCTGTTAGAAAGCAATCGAACACAATTAATCACAGGAAGATGCTTACCTTTCACCAACACTTTCATATTAATTATGTGTAACCCACATAAACTGAATCACTAGTAGTGTTTAACACATAGGAGTTACATAGCTTGACCTCAATAAATAGCGACTCTGAAGTCATTCTTTGACAGCTGGAAGCCACTGTGAGGAAGGATCATTAATCTTATACGGACAGTGGTCAGCATTATTCACCCTATTGACCTGTGGGAACTTGGTTGTTAATGTAATCTTAGGGAATCAGTGTTAAAAGTAATCGCTAACTGTGCATCCGTCATTAAAAACAGTGTTACGACAAATCTTATAAAAGAGTTGACAGGAATAATGTCATTATTACTGACATAAGGCTATTCTGGAAGTTATACTTCAGGCAGCCTTAATTGCTAACACAATTAATTAATTCATTATTGACTGGGAGCCGAGAGTCTGTTGTTTCTGATGAATTTCGGCTTTAAAAGTGAAGAAAGGAGGGATGATTTGGATGACCAAAATTGTCGCTTCAATGCATTATTATTATTATTACTTGCACCATTGATTATTATTATTATTATTATTAGTAGTAGTTGTTGTTGTAATAGTAAAGTAGTCCCGTTACAGGCCTGGAGTGGCCCAGGGGGTTCCGGCAAGCTAAGGTTCCCAGATTACATGACAACGGCACAGGATGGTGGTAGGTTGCCAGCCCTACGCACCATCCTCCTTTACCCCCAGAAAATGCTCCTGGTACTCATTTATGTTAGAGGCTGAGTCGACCCAGGGTCATAGTGCGTTCGGAAGGATAGTACGTCAATGAAAAATTCCAATGACACCATCTGGAATCGAACCAACGACCTTCCGATTTGTAGCACAGCACCTTAACCACTGCGCTACCGCGGTCCCCCTTTGTAACAGCAGTAAACATAATAATGGCGATAGTACCTACAGCAGTGATATCACAAAATTGACCTCGACAACTACAATAAAATGAGAGTCATTGTGTTTAAATTACTGGCCATTTTTTCAATCATTGTGATTGGTTTTTCTTTCAGTCCGAATTAAAATTACTCCATCCATGGTTTAACAGGTTTTACTCTGGTACTTTTAACCCCCCTCTCTCTCTCTCTCTCTCTCTCTCTATTTTTAAAAAAAGAGTAACCTTATAGACACCATGTCCGTGCGTCCATAAGTTACCTAATATCGGCGAATCAACTTTTTTCTTCAGGTTTTCAATAAAATCGGCGCAGACGTTCTGTATCACAAGTTGTGGGGTAGGCGTGTGGTTCGTGAAAATCGGCGTACTTACATTCACGCTTAACTTAAGTGCCTTAATGGATTTATACCCTTAATTTCCACATTTCCTAAACGAGTTTTGTGTAAAGTGGTATAAAATTCATGCTTTGCTGTTTAGCATTTCTGAGTTTCGAGTAAATCGATGCGATGAAATTCTTGCTTTCGTTATCAGTGCAAAACAAATTTTACACATTTTTATACATTTCCTTATGATGTGCTTAAAGTTCAACACCAGGTATGTCAACAGAACTTTAGTTTCAATGTTAATAAAAATTCAACCAGATGCAACAGTATGCAGATATTTATTTACTGCAAAGTCACTCTACATGTTTACGGTGTCACTGCACCCATTATCAGGAGTACTAAAAACTGTAACCGCAGCCTCCGGTACAGGTCATAATACTGGTACAGCTACTTCCCTCCAACGTGGCCCGATCCTGATGATGGGTGCTGTGACACCCGAAACATGTAGAGTGACTTTGCAGTAAATAAATATCTGCATACTTTTGCATCTGGTTGGAATTTTATTAACAAAGAATTAAGATGCACGGAAACATGAGTTTAAAATTTAGTTTTACTTTTTATGAGTTTCATAAAAATCGCAGCAGTGAAAGCTACTTGGGGGCGTAAGTTAATTTATATCCATACATTTCTTGTCCCATTTGAAAGAAAGTTACGATAGAAGGCCTGATGTCGCGAGCATTTGTGAGTTTAGTTAAACTCGGAGCAAATATGGTCCTGCATTCCTTACTGGAGTGCATATTTATGATGATTTAGGAATTCAGGGAAGTCTTGGGTTAATTCTGTGTTTTGCGTCATGAAGTATGCCTTTTGCAGTGTTGTTTCGTTGTAGACCAATAATTTTTGCTTGTTGTGAGAATCATGAAGGATATATAAGTATAGTTTCTGGGCACAGTACAGAATTCTTAGTTTTAAAACCCGGCGAAGCAAATACTAACAAGAAGGATTTAAAGTTTCAAGGTTTTTTTTATGGTCATATGCCGCAGGCTTCTTATAGGAATCTCTTCTAATTTTTAATTTTTCTTTGCCTTCTTATTGCCTCGTACGACTAAAACTGACATGGTAGACGTCTGTACTGGAATTTCACCATGACACTTAATAGCACTCTAAGATGCTGAAATGTGATGTACACCAACTATTCATACGTATCTACAGATACTGTTTCCCAGAATGTAAAACGTGGGACGATCCGTGCGATCTACAATTGGCTTTGCCTTTGAGGAAATAAGTACCGTCCCTTTGGCACTATACACGAGAAATTTTGTGTGAAAGTAGGTAATAAACATTCTATAAAGATTTCCGAAACTTGTTTTACGTACAGGTGTTAACAGTTACATTCGAATCCTTGAGCTAGAATCTGATAAATGTAGTTCAAATGGGTCTGTTTTGACGATAATTGTGTGCACAATTAACAGGGAAATCTATTCATGGGTAAGTGTTATTCTTCAGGAGTAAGTAGTTGAACAACTATTTAAAAATTACTCCCCCACCACCACACCCCCCACCCCCCCGCTGCCGTTTTATAGAATCCAAATATTAAATTTCGTGTTTACCAGAGCCCGCCAATAGTCCTATTTCTGTATTTCTGTTAACCACGTCATAGGTTTTGTTAGTCTGACAGTAGAGAACGGGACTTCGATTGAGACTAGCCGCCTTGAGTCCTTCCCAGAACGGAATTAAGGTTATTTACTTGGATTTATCTGCCACTATACTCAACTATACATAAAATGAATCTACAACTTAAAAAAGGTTTGCGTTTAGCCGAAAAAAGTGGCTGTGTTAATAAAGAGAATATCTGTGCGCGACTGAACCTTGTTAGTTTTCTTAATCAGTAAAACATAGAACGAGATAAATAATTTAATTTTAGTAATTCACTAAAAGAGTGTTCTGTCTTTTGCGTTAGTCAACAT
>Ga0123352_10010771_pt1 | contig 14372 bp, 9 predicted proteins | sample TergutLab28metaG_FD_89700 | JGI IMG/M metagenome (GOLD analysis project Ga0123352, IMG submission 89700) | Labiotermes labralis P1 segment gut microbial communities from Petit-Saut dam, French Guiana - Lab288 P1 | ecosystem: Host-associated > Arthropoda: Insects > Digestive system > Gut ... | reverse complement strand
TTTAGTCATTCATCCGGCATACGATCAGGGGCCGTTCGGAACATTTGGGCTATCCGCTTCTTCGTCCAGTCCCATATACTGCGTCCCTCCTCACAGGCAGTGAGGCAGTGCATAATCGTGTCTACGTCGTCATAGTGCCTGCAGGTATCGGTGTGTGTCCTGTTTATCCTGTGTAGACGTACGTTCTTTGGAAGTATATCATGAACTACTCTTTACCAGGTCTCCGACACCGGCGCTTCCCTTAAGTTCTTCCATACAGTTTCTCATTCAACGTGTGGCAACCGCTGTGCGACAAACATCTCCGGAATCCCAGATCCCGCCCTCAGGTAAGCATCGTGGCGTATAGACGCCTCTTATATGTCTGTAGTGATTCTGTAAGTCCTTGTTGGGGCACGTATGCTGATTCCGTTTCAAAATATTGCAAATACTCCTGTGCCACCAGTGTGCGCTCTTTAAAGGATGGAGTCTTGCCCTGAGTTTGTATGTTCCAGTTTCTTAGACAATCCGCAGTTACTGTTTCCGTCCTCATTCCTTGCATCCTCATCCGATTCAGAAAGAGTGCGAGGCACTTCGACGCGAAATTTAGGAGATTCCATCCTCCCTTCTCTTTTTCCTTTTGGAGGGGGAATATAGGGACTTTGAAGATGTCCCTTTCCCAGATGAACCAACAGATTGTCGTGTTCAACTGCCTCACACTCTCATCAGACGGTGGGAATATCTGGGCCATGTACCACGCCTTCGCCAATAGATAGTCGTGAACGTACTTTAATGTGTTGCTTTGACTCGGGTCTCTAAAATAGGCGACCTGTTCTTGTGCTCGAATTCTCGCCGTTGTCATGGACTAGCTCTTGCACGCAGAGACACGTATTGTGCTCGAGAAATGGAAGCCTAGTATCATTGCCTCTGCGTAATAAGGAAAGCTCATGATCTGTGTGGATGTGTAACACGAACCGACCGCTAAAGCCCTCGATTTGTCGATATTTACCTCGCCCCTGACGCCGCCTTATAGCTGAGAAATGCCTCTCGTATTAATGGGATTTCCTCTTATTTCGCCAAAAATTGTCACATCATCAGCCTACGCAACTCTTGTAGTTTTCGCGCCGCTCCGCACAATCCAAATTCCCGCGACATTGCGCTCGAGAGTGCAGAGAAGCGAGTTGAGGCTTAATCAACATACTCATTGGGCATCCTTGGCGTATAGAGCTGCGTGCCTTTATCCAATCGGATCTCTGCCCATTCATCTGAATTGTCTACGTCGCGTTCTCATACATCCTCCATATGCGCCGTTGAAAGCACTCGCCAAAGCCGTATTACGTCAATAGCTCGAAGAGGTAGGTGTGAGAGATGTTATCAAACGCCTCTTTAAAGTCGATCGATAATAAGCATGGCGGGGTATTTGTGATCTTGGCTTAGGCCACGGTCTTCCGTACTGTCGGCACTGCCCCGCGTTTCCATTCCTGCCGCAGTGCTGGCTTCGCGTTGGTATGTCAGGCATCTATGGTCGGAGTATGTTTGCTATTCTTCGGGCCAGCAATTTGTAGTCTGCCTTAACAGTGTAAGGGGCCTGTAGTCTTCTAGGCTCGTGGCACCCGGTTTTTTTAATAGGCACAATAGTAGGCCTTGCTTCTGGTTATCAGTTATGATCCCGTCGATGTACATGTGATTTAGTACGGCATGCATATCCTGGTTAGACAACTCCAAAATTGTCTTGAGAAATGCCTGGCAAGTGCCATCCAGTCTAGGCGATTTGTTCGCCTTCACCTTCTTCACCCTAAGTAGTAACTCTTCCAGGGCAATGGGGTTCTTCCAGAGCAGAGTTCTCACTCATTGGTATCTTATTCGGCCCCAGGCTGCCTTTCTCCGTATACTCTCCACGTTTACCGAAATGTGATCATATTTCCGTCACATGTGCTCTGTAAACGCGCACAATGTTTCTGCCGGTTCCGTTCGTCTGATACCACCAGTATCCTGCACATGACTGACCGAGCGTGACTCCTAGCGCTTCCTCGATTTGAGGAATTGATGTAGGGACAGGTCTTCTCCTGTTATCCTGTCTTGTTACCCGTTTTCCTGCAGAACGCGGTGCGGTTGTGTACTATATAGCCGTATTATTTTTGCCTTCAACTTCCTCATGACCGCAGTTTTATCAACATGCTGGAGCGGCTCGTTTAATACTTGGTATATGACGTCATAGTAGTAGTTTTCCATTTCCATGCGATCGCACTTGCGTTCGGTTCCATGACGTTGGAAAATGTGCCGTATAATTCGTTTGGCGTATCGACCCCACAATAGGACTCTGTTGGGGGTTATATCTTATATGTTTCTGTCAGGTTTCCCACAACTTCTTGAGGGTGCTTCGGAAGGAAGACTCGTCAAGAAATGATACGTTCATTTTTCAGTACCCTCGTGACCAGTCGAATGTCACTCTTAGTACTAAACCGAGGTGGTCTGTAAAGGCGTCTGCTACAGTCTGCGCGCCTTGTTTGTTTGTTTGTTTTTTTTTTTTGCTTCTTAAGTCGTTGGGTATATAAATCCCGTCTAATCTGGACGCTCCAGTGGAGGTGTAGTGAGTGTATATCTTCCGAGATGGAGGCGCATCCCAAGCATCATTAAGACCGAGTCCCTGTGTTAATCGTTCTAATGCTCTGCTGCGGCTTCGCTGTCCAGTACAATCATCGTTTGAAATCACGCAGTTAAAAGTAACCGGCCAGTATCAGTTCTGCCGGGGTTGAAGGTAAGAGGTGCGTTATGTCTTCATTGTAGAAGGACTACCGTTCTGTCTTCCTCTCCGCGCCTGAAGGCTCATATTTGTTTATTATTCTTATACTGATGTACGTCGCCAAGACTCCCCTTCTAGAGGGTAGGCGTTGTATATTCGAGAGGGTAAGGCCGTCCTTGACTAGAATCGCCGTTCCCCTCCTCTCCGTCCATTCGTTCACATACGCCGTGTATCCACGTATGACATTGGAGTTAGCACGAGTTCCCTCTTGTAGCAAAGCGATATCGATGTCGTGTGTCTGTAGAAAACTCTAAAGCATTCCCGCCCTTGTAGTGGACGATATCCCATTTATGTTCAACGTTACTATTCTATACTTATAGAGCAATGGAGGGAGTGGTAACTCCGAGACATTTGGTTTACAGCCCCTGCGGTGTTTTCAGTCGCGTCTTGCTCCTCGTCCTTTCGCGTGGCGCTACTGCTTCTCTATCCGTCTTTAGCTTTTTGGTACGCTTTGAGCTAACAGGATTGATATCCGGTGAAGTTCCCTCAAGGCAGGATGGTCGTCGGGGTCCATATTTGCCCGTCGATCATCGTGTTTACGTGTATTGTGGTCTCCTTTCAGTCCGTCAACGTTTTTGCCAATTTCGGTATCTCTTGTGTTAAGAGGCTGGATGGCCAGTTCCTGCATCATTGTGTCTTCCTCCGTGTCTTCAATACTGTCTGGTGGATCTTCCATTCCCGTGCCCATAGTCGCCGCGATGTCGTGTCCCCTCCCCCGTCGTGATTTCCTGCAGGTTTCGACGAAATCTCCAGTGCGGTGGGTGTTTTTGGTTCTGATTGATATGTTGATTGTCCCCCTGCATGAGGTACAGTTGAGTCCTCTGCATTGTTGCCTTCGTAGGTTTCAACCTGCACGTCAGATGTAGCTCTGTTCTTCGCGTCAGGGCATTTCACTGTTATGTCCTTGCGCCACTATGTTTGCCCAGGTGTTTGTAGTGGTCTCTGAGTATGGTGGCTTATCGATATCCTGAGGGAGCAGTATTGGTCCTGGTGTCCCGGTTCTTTTCACCCATAACAAGTTACGGGTTGCCCCTCGTACGATATTAATACTCTGTTTCCCGTTTTTAGCATGTGTGGCGGTATTTTTTTAGACTTATCTCCACCACTCGTATGCGTTTCGAGACAGGGTATCTGTGGACCTTGGACCATGTTTCTTCTGTTACCCTCTTCATTTTGCCATATTTTGAAAATACGTCCCGTACAGTCCTGTCTGGCTCCTCCGGCGGGAGTTTCGCTATCCTTACACGTCTAACCCCCATTCGAGCCATCTCTATTTGTACGAGCGATAACTCATCGTTGTCATGATGGTACTCCAGTTGACTCTGTAGTGTCTGCAGTATGACCTGCATCCGTTCATTGCTATAGAATTTTATATAGACTCTGCTCCACGGCCCATCGACTTGTATCATGCGGACGTACTCTTCTTGAAGTCTCATCTGGTCGTAAATCAATTCATGCATTTGGAAAGCCGACATACCCGGGATCTTTGGGTCGAACACGCAAGTTTTCTTATGTTGTTTGTCGCCCGAAGACATGTCCTAGCATCCAGCACAGGGATCCCCATTTCAACTGTGTTGGTATACACCAGCTACACACAATCACCACTCCACTATTAAGTCAATTGTATCGTCGCTTCTGACCGCTCCTCACCAAGACTCAACGCAGACTGGATTCGAACCCACAATCCCAGCAAGCGAGCGGCCGCAGACCCACGCCTTAGACCACGCGGTTACTGGGTTCGGCATGTAGAAGATATAAGAAACAGCATTATAGAATGAAAGAAAGAAAAAAATTACACGTGGTCATATAATTGTACTTACATAAGAGGGTTTATTTAAATGACAGTGAAAACGCAAGGCGTTTATCGTAAATAAATATCTGCGTTGGAGTCTGTTTGACGGCATAGCCCTAAAATCGAGTAGTGAGTATAATCGGGTATGATGATTAAGCGTATTAAGAATCATGCCCTGGGTGAAGTTTGAATCCGTAATTCCATCACTTTTTTTCAAGCGAATTCTGCGTGTAACTTAACCTTTCGAAACAGTGGCTGCTATGGGTACGAGGTACTAGAAAATAACTTCCGGACTGGCTGCGTGGAGGGCTAACCGGATACAATGCAGCATTTTGTACCCCTGTGTTGATTTGTTGTAAACTAGTGTGGTGAGTGTCGCTGTAATACGGAGTTGCGTTGTTTACAGTTGAACTTTACGTATGTTTATATTGAGTGCGTTCTGCCATCGCTGTGGCCCAGTGAAATAACAGGGCTTAAGGATAAGAGAATTTGCATAAAGATTTGCTTAAAGCTTGTGAAATTTAGGACCTTACTACATGCTTACAAGCCTGGGGTAATGATGCTACGAGCAGAATACAAACTTTTGAGTGGTATTTTCTTTTAAACCTTAACACAATATCGGATTGAAATTTTAAAAATTCAGGCTGCCTGTCGTCAATTTCGATCCAAGCTACATTTGAGGATAGGCGGCCCACGATTAGTGATGTTTTTATTATTCTAGACCTATCATGCTGTACATGCGTGCGCATTTTAACCAAAGATTTAGATATGACTGGGAGTGAAGCAGAACTTTTCCTCCGTCTGCTGAGTTACGATTAGAAACAAACCCAAGTTTTGTGTGGGAGGTCCTGCAAAATAAAGCCAAGAAAGGTCAGCATTTTACTTTTTCAGGCTAGTCAAGAAAGTGAAGGGAAAAATATTTGAAGATTCCGGTTGAAATGCAGGCGATGCTGGTCAGTATTAAGAAAGGGTAGTTTCAGAGATGCCAGTAGTGGGAGAGCAGCTGGGCCAGCTGTATAAACTCCGAAGTGGACAAGACCGAACTATAAATAGTTAAGACCGAAACTTTTGTTTTCCTCCACTCCAGAAGCGTTGTCTCGCAATGCCTATATGTGATACTTGCTTCAGAATTAAAAATGACCCATTTTGCTCATTACAATTTTTTTTTTACATTCCTTATTATTAGCGGAAAATATATGAATGATTCCCTTGAACAGAATTAGAGATATATGTGTCTTCTGTGATGTAGGAACAAACTTTTTAAACACTATTTAAATGATTTCCATGACATCTGTTATTTAACAGCGTGTCCGCTTATATCAGCAACGTACTGATTTAAATTGAAGGCTGAACACCAACAATTCGTGACCAATCACAACGGTAAGTCAACAAGATGCTATCACGTACGGATGAGGCGGCAAATGTATCAGATAGGCAAACCTGTATTTACATGTACGTAGTTCCCAAGGGCAACTTTTACAAGGTTCCTGCTCTCTGTCTGGAGATAAAGAATCATAATTTTAATTAACCAGTTGCCATATCCCGCCTCTGAACGTGCTTTGCTTCGCTGTCCTTCACGTCACAAAATACCTTATAGTGATATAAATAAGGGCACGAAGTTGTTTTATAGTAACATTCGTTGTATCGACTATCACACATATTTGTATTTTAATCGCACAGGTTAAGGCACTGTTAACAATATGAAAGTGCGTTAAAGATGTCCTCCCTTAATGTTTGGCCTTTGTCAGTAGAGACTTTGACTGACTGGTTTTGTTTGCGCCGTATATTCAAGAGAATTTTGTCATGGTATCTGCAGATTCTCTATTACCGGCCATTCACTATCACCTGCCGACTTAGTTCGACGCTTCATCACCTGTGAAGCCTATTGGTTAATTTACGGCTTAAGTAACGAGGTTGTCAGTAGACTGAGGAAGTGGTCAGGCCTAACTGGAGAGACTATCCCTGACATTGCCTGGGGGACTGAGAGAAGCAACGAAGAAGCTTGATCAAGAGAGTCGGCTACCTCCCGAAAATGAGACACGAATCTTACCGCTTAAGCCGCAGTAATGTGTTCTATTGCATTTACAATAGTTTTACTAAAGTATCTAATCTTCGAAAACAAAAGGACCAACTTGATTTCACTTGCTGTTCTATTTCACTTCTTATGCGCTCAACATGTTTCGGACATTAATATATCCATCACCAGGAGCTTGCGACTATGCTGTTGAAGTGACATCAAGTTGGTCTTTTTGTTTTCAACTATTACAATGATGCACGGTCCAATAAATATAAGATTATCTAATCTTCATTTGTAAAATTTCTTTAATCATACGAACAACATGAGGGCAGTTCACAGACGTAGGATTAGCACCGATCGTTCTTGTCTCTAAAGTCGCCAACATCCTTTTAATTTTGTGAAATCTGCTGTTAAATATTTACAAAACATTTATCTAAAATGTGTAATTTTGATGATGCATGGAGCACCCGAAGTGTCGCGAGTAAATAAATATTTGTTTATATTTCTTTCTGTACTCATGACAGTTTACAATGTTAATTTGTTTTGCTTTCCTTTTAGACGGTATTCTGGAGAATATGAGAATGAAATATTATTTTACTTGAAATTCATGAATATCTGGTGGCCTTATAATGAAACAAAGTCTGTCAGGAAATGTATAGTTTCTGTTTAAAGGAACAGGAGCTCTGCTTTCTTAGAAACATAAGTACTTCCAGCAGTTAATATTATTTGTAGTACATGAACTGTACTTATATAAGCATAAGTCTAACTGTAATTGTTTCAGTTGTTTTCTGTGATCGCGTAAGGTGATCTTTTACTTTTAGAGAAGAACTTAAGCTGCATCAGTAAAAAGCATACTCGGAAAAATGGATGAGCAAACAGGAATTAAGTAGATGAGTAATTTTTACTATTCAGTCCCTAACATCGTCACTAAAACATGTCACGTGTTTTGTTATGCTGGTGAAATCTAGGTAGTAACTGTGGACGTGTGATTCGGAAGAAAGAAATAGTAGGATTTTGATATGGAAGCCCCTTCGAAAGCAGAATCTTGGGAAAAGAATATATGAGAGGATAATATTAAGAACGAACTCCAGAAGATAGCTTGTGAGGATGAAATTTGGATGGAACTGGCTGGGGACCATAAGCAATGGCAGCCATTGATATCGAAGTGTCAGTACACATTGACCCTTAGGTAGTTTTTAGGCTTTTTTTTTTATTTTCTACAATGAAACAGCCAACACCGACACTTCACATAAAGGCCACACTTGCTCCTGCTCTCATCTCTCGTCACTCGTTAAATATTAACTCGCATTTATACAGGGAAAAACCTGTAGAAGCCAAGTAGTGGAGACAAGTTAAGAACAAAATTTAGGTCCAAGGAATGTTTTTTTTCTGTTAAGGCTTTGGAGACCAACAAGAAAGAAGAAGAGTTTCATATTTGTTATGGTGTGCATACAAATCCTAAATGTTTTTCCCGAAATGTACTGAAACTCGTGTTTAGGTAGAACGCACCATCGTCTTACATTCCTATATAACTTACATGTGTAAAAAATAGTTCAGGGGTCGTCAACTGTTGTTTAGAGTATAAAGCGTGCTGTTTTAAAATTGAACTGATCCGAAACATAGCTCGAAAGGACGTAAAAGGATCCACTAATTTCAAAGAGAATATTAATGAAATGCGCTGGAATTTACGTTAAAAGCGAAGCCACCGTGAAAATACTGCGTAATAAATTAAAGCTGTTGTGAAGTTAGCTACTTGTTTTAAATATTTAACAAGCGGAAGCCGCAGAAAACGACTGGCGTTTGCCTGTCTCATTTAAATTGCATTAAGTTTAGCCTAGGCTATCTTACTGAAAGCAAGTACGAGTAGTTTGCTTTGCATAAATCGAAGGGACGTCAAGGCAAGTTAGTTTGATTAGTGGGCCGTCTACAACCCTCACGTACGTTGCGCATCAGTAGAAAAGCTAAAGGTACGAACTTGTGCTAAAACCATGTGACTGTTAATCAGGAATGTTTAAATAGTCTGCGAATCTCTACTAAAATTCTTGATTCTAATGGCATCACTTGGTAGCACTGGTTGCTCGACTTTAGAATTCCAATTTGGCAGATGGGTAAAGAAAAATAGGTCACACAGTATTCGAGTGGCAAATGAAGATGGGTAACATGTGTGGGAATGTACAGGTATCAGAGAGAAGAGGTAAAAATACAGTTCAAATGTTTAATCTGGGAACTTCGGAAAACGTAACGTTAATAGTTTTATGTTTGAAGGGTAATTCTCTTAGAAAGAGGCTGTGTGTGGTTGGATTCACCTGCTGCAACAAAAAAGTCCAGAGGTGGGATCTTGCTAAAACGGTAAATCTGCTCTAAATGGATTATGCAGTGTAAATATCTGTCAGTTCTGACAAAAATTTGACTAATGCTACAAACTAGTCCTAAAAAGGCGTTCGACAGCACATGATGTGTAATTTGCTGTATCTAATCATAAAAGAGCCGATCCCAGTAACGGCGCGGTCTAAGGCGTGGATCAGCAGCTGCTCGCTTGCTGGGATCGTGGGTTTGAATCCAGCCTGTTGCATGGAGGTCTGTCTGTTGTGAGTGCTGTTTGTTGTCAGTTAGGGGTCCCTGCGTCGGGCTGATCATTCGTCCAGAGGAGTCCTAACGAGTGTGTGTGTGTGTGTGTCTGAGCGTGATCGTGAAGCCTCGACAATGAGGATGCCCTAACCAAATAGGGGTTGTCACACCATGAAAAAGAATCATAAATGAATTCATGACTATTAGAAGCATAACGGTATGACTTTACATTTTAAAATAAACACAATCACCCAAAATGGATTAATATAATTCCACCTGTATTTAGACCTACCAAACTGTTAAATATTTTCTATTATCATGCAAATTTTGTAACATATTTTCATTAGCTGTTAAAGCGTGCTATACGCCTGACCTTCCTCATTCTCCTCAAATTGACTAAATGCAAGTGTATACATTTCTACAGCTCCCGATGAGGTCGATTTTGGCAGAACTAGTGTGCACACAGACAGGAAATTAGGTCTGCATATTTGCACTGAATTAAAACCACAGGCATTACAATTCTTTGTCCGAACCTGCATTTCACGGTCTACCAGCAACACATACCTTACTAGTGAAATTCAAGCAACACTGACGATGGTTGCGGTAATGCGAATAATGCGTTCATATCAGCTCTGCTGTGCGCTCCGCGAATTAATGTGGTGGAGGGTTCATAAAATATCCACATTACGGTGTACTCTTTACACCAATTTCATAGAATTAAAAGTTGAACGTAAAGCTTCGTCTGACCTCCTTCCCTGTGCCATTCAGCACGCTTCATCTCCGAAATTATGAATGGATTTCGATGAAACTTTGTATTGAAGACCTACATGAAACATATTTAGAAGAATAAAATTACAACTCTTAGTGTTTCAATATAACTCTTATTACATGTGGAGTAGAGGTAGACACTTGTAGATCTGTAAGGAAAGGATCTTCTTAGAAAAAAAATTGTACACTACACAACGAAAGCCGCAAGAAGACGTAATTTATTATTAACAGTTTGATTTGAAACTTTTTTTTTATACCGAGTTAAACTTTTAGAAAACAAATGGAAAAAAAAATTTGGCTAGGCAGTGTGATTACGTTTGCGGTAATAGGTGTGTATCCACGTAAAAATGCATATAAATGAATGAACACTGTGACTAAAGAAGTTAGCAAAATCGCTAAGATGGCCAACCACAATTACGTGTTACCGTCAGCAGAATGAATTTTTATTTCCACTTTTTTTTTGGGGGGGGCGGGAAGGGTGGATAACCTCTGTGTGCACGCGAAAGTGTCTGTTTTTAACATATCAAATCAAAGTGTGGTCATTTTTAACCCTTACCCTGCGAAGTGGAGAATATTGTGACCTAATAATGCCAGGAAATGGCACATGGGATTTAATCCGCCGTTTAAAGGGATAATCATTGGAAACAAATTCACAAAAATAATGTTTAAAAATTCAGTTCCTCTCTTCATTTCAAAATGAATCAGTTAATGCTGCTTAGGGAAATAACTCTTTACTCTGAGATTGGTAGGACATTCATCAGTACAATCTGTAGCAGCATTTTTGGAGTGTCTCTCCTCAAATATTATCAGCATGATTACATGAAGAATAATGAAATGCCGCAGGCATATGTTTTGCAGGTGAGGCGATAAATTTACAGATTTTCTGCTTCAGAAAGGCTAGGCTTATATGTTTTTAATAAAACGGATTTTAAATAAATAAATAAATCCATGTGAAGTGAACTCATTTGGCTTAAAAGTGACCAATAGCCAGCTCCAGTGAATTCGTTATTGAATTCTCGGTCTTAATAGAAGTGTGTAATTTTTGACTAGCCGCTGGAATATTATCTGCTGAGGCAGGACCCTATACCACAAAGTGAGCGAATGAGTAAGTTTTTGTTAGTTCAGTTACGAAGGGTGCCGTTTGTAGGATGTTCCCGCATTTGGCGTGGAAGAAGCACGATTCTCAAAGTCGTTTTTATACTTCCGTACAACAGAACGGTGCCACATCCTAGAATTCGATATTCATCGTAGACACTGCCATTATAACCTAAAATTTCAGTTAGTTAGTATGTGGGTTGTTGTGCTACAAAATGAGAAGTGGGTGGTATCGTGAATTGATGGTTGCATCAATAAATAAGGAGAATGCCTGCCTGCTCTCTAACCAGCCACGTGTTTAGGTGTTGCCTGACCAGTTGTAGGAGGCTGGTTGGGTGAAGGTAGAGGATCCGGGGTTCTTATGCGGAGGGGGGCGGGGGAAGGAGAAATGAGAAAAAGTCTGCTTCAGCAATATCGACCTCAAAATTCCAATATTTGATGTACATAATACGTTCATTCTTAGACTATATACAGAGTTCTTGCATTATTGAAACTCATATCAAATTCGCTCGCGTTTTAAATGTCAGCTGACTGACGTAAAGAATGGAAAACCAGCTCTGACGTAAATGTGAAGGTAAGGCGATACTGTGAACTGCAGATGTACCGTCACTTTCTTCCTTCTTTCTTCTTCTTTTTTTTTTTTTTAGATACTATCCATAGTTTCCGACGTTGACGCGCAGCCTCTGGGAGACCTTACCCGCCATTTGTATGTTATAAATTCATTCATGAACCTACGAACTAGCCAGTAAGCCGCATGAATTAATTGTGATGTAACTCGAAGCATCGTAACAGCATACACCATAAGACTTGATACTGAAATGTCTGATTAGAATGCGTAGGATTTCTGAAGTCCAGTTTTGTGTTATCTTTTCCGCCCTTACTTTCTTATCTATCGATTTTCTCATCACAATTGTTCTTGTTTTCCTCTCCTCCATTTCCTTTTCCTTATCTCATCCTTCCCTCTTCGCCTTTGTCATTAATTTATTTCTAATAATCTTAGGTTTTTCGTTATCCTTTCATATTGTATGTAATTTTCAGTTTCCTCTTTGTCTTGGTTTTTTCTGTCTTGTAGCTACCATCTAATTTTTTCTACTGCTCATTAGTGTCGCTGTGATCATCTGCATTGTCTTCGTCTTCTGTGTTTGCTTTTTTGTCTTCAACCATATTATGTTCAAATGTTATTGTATTACCAGCCAATTGCACCCGTTTCGTAACAAAACGAGTTTTTACAGTGAGGATTTGTTAGCAGCTCGCTCAACCCCAATCTGAAGGACCACCCCTTGTTGGCTGTTTGCTACTCCTTAGCAATACGTATGGGCAGCTGCCTCCATATTGGTGCCTCTATATTGGAGAGAGTTTCTCCATCCGCAACCAGAGGACACGGAGTGCCTTGGTGAGAGGGACCCATGGAGTAAGTATGTACGTACGTGAGTGAGTGACTGAGTGGGTGAGTGAGTGAGTGAGTGAGTAAGTAAGTGAGTAAGTGAGTAATTAAGTAAGTAAGTAAGTGGGTAAGTAAGTACGTAAGTATGTAAATAAGTAAGTTAGTTAGTAAGTTAGTAAGTAAGTAAGTAAGTAAGTAAGTAAGTTGTTTTGCTGTTCGTTAAACATGGCTGTATATATCTTATGTATTTGGTTTTTATTCAGTACTACTACATGTTTCGGATGTCCAAATCAGCCATCAGGCATCATCAGGTAGCTTACCTGATGATGGCTGTGGAAAACTCAAACATGTAGCAGTATCAAATATAAACCACATACACTAGATCTATATAGTTGTACTTATCGGAAAGTAAAATGAAGATCGATAAGAAATACACAACGGGATGAGGTCACCTAATTTCGTCTTAGGTTTCTTTACCCTCGTCTGCTTAGCGGATTAAGTCAGAAAACTCAAACACAAATCTTAAGCGATTCAAAGAGATAATTTTAAAATCTAAGTCAAACCAACGTCGTTAAAGAAATGTAGGGGTATTTTCCTTAAAATTAAACGCATAATTAAAATTACCCTGTACCCCTAGTAACAACACTGAAAATTATTGAATTTGGTATCATGTGGCGTTTTTTGTGTCTTTGCCGACTTATGTTGAACGTCACCATCCAGAGGTAGCCAACTTTTTGAGCCGTAAATTACGTGACTAAAAATATTTTTAATTTTTTGAATTGACTAATTCCTCGACACTGAGCAGGGCCACATTCAGTAACTGTTAGGGGATCAATGACAGAGTCCCATATAAATTAACTGTCTGGCCACGTGCTTAGGACAGAAGATCTTCATCACTTTACTTTCAAATGAACGCTTCTCTTTTCCTATTTCGTTTTCTACTTTAGTAGCACTCTCATATATATATGGCGATTTCCAACCATTGAAGAAAGTAATATTTCAAACATTTCAGTACATGTGTTAGATTAGTGTGTTCAGAACTTGCAAAAAAAATAAATAAATAAATTCGAAGGTAGGAACGGAACTTTGGAGAAGATGAAATTTGGTTATTTCCGGGTACTGTTTATTAAGCATATTGAAGTTTGGTCCAGTTCATCAGCAATAATTTCCACTTAACGCGAAGGGATACTTGCATATTTATGAGTCATATGCAAAATCGCCCCTTAACTAATTATCATGCAATGAAGAAGCACAGGAGACATGGCATTAAATATCCATTAACTAAAATCTAAATATTCTCAGTAGATACATATCAGTATCCAAATTCACGTCTGGGACGAATTTGTCACCGCAGGTACTGTGTTTCTTCCTTTACAGTGTGACCTGTTCGACGGAAGAGTGGCTTAATCCCTGACATATCCTTGTCTAAGCCTAAGGCAGATGAATGGGTAACAGTAAATGATATCAATATAGTACACTTTATGTTAAATACAGATGAACTCGGTTATAACGTCATGAAAGGATATTTTGTATCTTTATACTCGAGGAGTGTTTGTTTGTGACGAATTAATTGGGAACACAGGAAATTTGACTACATGGACGAGATGTCGTATAAAACGATGTCGTTATAACCGGGTTCGAATCTATATTATCATCACATATATCGTTCCTCTCATTGCAGCACAATATTACTTGAGAAGGTAAAAATCGCTAAAATAATAACGGAATTTATTCACCTGGCCGTGATGTTAACTTGTTGCTAACACACATCTCTTCACCAAAGAAATCGTACTCCAGTCCTCACAGTTAGCGCGTCGCAATTATTCTTCTTTAGTTGAATAAAGAAAGACCAACTTGATGTCACTAGCTTTTTATTTCATTATTTAATGCTCAACATGTTTCGGATGTTAATACATCCATCCTCAGGAGCTTGCGACTTATTTGTTGAGTTATTTCATGGGTTGTATTG
>Ga0123352_10010769_pt1 | contig 14373 bp, 8 predicted proteins | sample TergutLab28metaG_FD_89700 | JGI IMG/M metagenome (GOLD analysis project Ga0123352, IMG submission 89700) | Labiotermes labralis P1 segment gut microbial communities from Petit-Saut dam, French Guiana - Lab288 P1 | ecosystem: Host-associated > Arthropoda: Insects > Digestive system > Gut ... | reverse complement strand
TCATTAGTTATTGTTCCTTTAGGGGGGGGTTAACGGTACAGGCAGCACAACGGCATTTTCCCTCCGGTGGGGGGGGGGGGGCACATCTCTGACCTGGCACTACACCCGTTAGGCAAGAAGGCAGTTAAAGTTTCTTACTAGGCCTCTACAAATTATGATGCAGAAATAAAAATGTGGAAATCTAATAATGAAAAATAAGAAATGTGTCACGCAATATTTAGGCGTGTTCGCGAAACCACTGGTGCCGTGAAAAAGCAATTAAATATCACATATTTTGAGTGTGTTTGATGACTTAGTTATCCGGCATGCAAAGCGCATGTGCCGTGTTATATTGTTATCTGTGGCCTGGCCGGCTCTATCACACTTTTCAATATTATCTCATAAACGAAACCATTCTCGGAAAAATATTATTGAACATAAAATGCGTGTTTTGATTTTCTTTACAACTTTTACCTGAAACATTTCTCATTCTAAGGATAATTCTGCGAGATACTAAGCTAAATGTACGTAGGTACTCACGTAAAATATACGTTATTCTTTTCAGATTTTAATGAAACTTGATGCTGCTCGACACATTTTCGAAAAATAATCAAATATCAAATTTCATGAAAATCCTTCCAGTGGGAGCCGAGTTGTTTCATGTGGCCAGGCGGACAGACAAACAGACATGACGAAGCTAATAGTCGCTTTTCGATTTGCGAAAGCGCCTAAAATAAACTACTGTAAATCTAAGAGTGCAAGATAAGAAAATTCTATGTAACATAACATTGAAGCGCCCTCGTATCTGGCACCTTGGATATTCCTCGGATAGCCACAACACTTAAATCCGCTGTACTTACGCCAATGAAGTCTTTCAGATTTGCTGCATTTATTATAGAACGTTATTACTATTGTTAGGGTCCAATTTTATATTTCTATGAAGAATGCGCTAAGTAATCTTGTAAGGTCGAATAAAACTTGGAATATACTGAGAGGTTAGAAGCATCCATTTTTACCTACGAACTATCCGAAAATATATCACTGGCTCTACTGGATGATACTTAAAGTAGCTTTGCATTGGTACCTTACGTGAAGTAGACACATCATTCAAAAAATAGTATTGATCACAGGTTGTCAGTAAACTAATGGCCTACAGATACGAGTCCTGACAGTTAATCATTTGTCATCCATTCCCGGAGGACCCCATACGTAATCCACTGACTGACCAGGCGGACATCTGCGTTTCCACCCACACAAATTGTGCAACACAAGGCGTGCCGAAATTCTTCCACACCCTGTTTCAAGTAAAAGTGTGGTTTACGTTTAAAAACTAACACGATAAATTAAAACAAATTCCATTTAGGGAGAATTACGGAAATATTACTGTTCTAGCATTATATTAACGCGCGACTATAATTACCAGGAATTTATATCGTCATACATTAGAGTTTTAAAATTTTCCCAATAATAATTACACGCGAAAATTCATAACATGTAACGCATTAACATGCAAGCTTACTCGTGGTATTTCGGTGTTTTATAACCCGTTTCTAACTTAATAACAGAAGGCATTACTGGGATTCCAGATACATTAGCACACATAGGTACAAAAGTGTTCAGGGAACACAACGCTTGCCGCGCAATGGCACAGGAGAAACATGAACACAACAGACAATTTTCACTTCTCTTTACTGTCGCAAAAGTAGTAGGTAAATGTTCCCTTTGTGTTTAAAGTAGATCGTGAAGGGGGTTATACGGATCAGAACGCTTTCTCTTATGTGTTTTTTTGCATGAAGATCTCGAAACGAACGCATGCTGATGAAAAAACGTAACTCTCCTGACGGTTGTGATGATGAAGTACCAACCGTATTCCAAATTCATGGTGAATACATTTCGGAAAGTAAAATAAATTACGGCTCTCTCGCCCAACTGCGTAGTCACAAACTATCTGAAACCGACAATTCCTAACCAATTTTGTTCCTTTGACTTAACCAGACGTCGCTGCCTAAAGAACGAACCAGTATTGTAGAGGCGGTTCTGGGTTCATTATAATTGAATTCTAAAGATCTGATAACGCACGTATCGGATACGTAATCAGAAAAACAAAAACGCGAGTTTAGATCTCAGTGGCAACACCAAATGCACTCGTATACATGTACATACGCCTAGAAACAAATTCATTACATAAAACGCCACACGCAATAACCATAAACAATCAAATAACAAGACGAAGCTAGACAGACGACGAAACAGACGTCCTTTAGACCCCACCGTTTTGTTTGTAATAATTTTCAAACCTCCTCTGCACACTTCACTGAACATTACCAGTTTCATTCACGCGAAGTGAAATTAATGCACCAGAAATTCTCTCTTTTCCATGTGGCGACACAATGATGTAAGGCGTACAGCAAGGATGTGGGGTCTTTCATTAGACCACTTTCAGAAACTGGACGACAAATTAGAGAATATTTTAAAGAATACCTTGCATAATGTTTGCAATTTAGCATCATCCCATGCACTTTCATCATCGCAGCCTGAAGTTGTGCAGAAATCGCTGCAAAAAACAATATTAAAGACTGAAAGTTCCTTTCAGTTCTCGAATGCAGTTGGGGCGAGCAGCACTCATTTCAGACTTAATATATCTCCACGGAAAAAAGTCTGGACCTGTCAATTCCGGGGAAACTTACTGGCCAAAGATCGTCGCCGAACTAAGAAACTAAGCAGTCTGATAATTCACTGTGTTCCTAACATTTCCGGCTACAGAACGGCAGAAAGTGACCTACAAGATAAGAAGTGTACAATTCAATATGGTGCAGCGAACCACAGAGCAAGGAAAGCCTTGACTTCCTCAGCAGAATGCGATTTTTTTTCCCCATTGCTCAACAGTCCTTAGTGGGCTTCACGAACACACTCGGATACACAACACGCCTCTGTACGAGTGATCAACCCGACACAGAAACCTCTACCTGAGAGCACACAACACTCACAAGAGACAGACATCCAGTCTCTTAGCGGGATTCGAAACCGCAACCCCAGCAAGTGAGCTGCCGCAGACCCACGCCTTAGACCCCGTTCTCCGGACTGACAGGTCCAAACGTCTGCCTGTGTGGACATCTCACGTCTACAAAGTGAACGCTAGCCGACAGACTGCACGAAGGACTGCGACAATTAATGGCGATTTATTGCGGCTAGATAGGCAGAACTACATGCAGTGATGACAGAAACGTATGGAACGATGCTAAATTGGAATCATCTTGCTAGCAATCCCACTGCAGGCCTGGACAGGTCCTTAGGGCTCCAGAAGGTTGAGGTTCCCAAAATTTCTAGACAGTCTGCACATGAAGGTGGTAAGGTTGTCGGCCCTACGCACCGGCAGCCTTTTCCCCCAAGGAGATATCCCTGGTACTCATTTATGCTAGAAGTCCAGTCGACCTCAGGGCCGGAAGTGTAAAGTGAATGAAAAATCCCCACGACCCCATCGGGTATTAAACCCCACTTGAACTCAAAATGAGAAATGTTTCAGGCAAAGTTTGTAGTAAAAATGAAAACACACATTTTATGTTCAGTAACTTTTTATTCCGAAAATCGTGTCGTTTGTGAGATAAAGTGGACACTCATTGTAAAGCCGGGCAGGCCACAGATGACAGTATAATATGGCGCATGCGCATTGCACGCTGGATAACTAAGGCTACAAACACACACTGAGGATATGTAATTCTTACTCCTCTTCCATGGCAACAATGGTTGCAGAAAATCGCCTAAATGTTACGCTATATATATTGGCTGTCTTGTTGTAACTAAGATAGTACGTATTTACTGCGCGGTACAAGCTTAATTATTAAATATAAACGAGGTTCATATTCCTTTTAAAAAGGTAATATATATAATGTGTATAGAATATAATATAAAGCTAAATAGTGTACGTAAGCACAACTGTTTTATTACACAAAGTAATTACATAGGCTACATGTTTCGACTATTGTTCAGTCATCTTCAGGCCTATTTTAATAGGTTTAGTCACAAGATGCTATGCACACATTGGGATCCCAGCGTGTTTACACCAATGGTATACATAAAATTAGATCATTTGCAAATATATAATTTTATGTATACCATTGATTTAAACACGCTGGGATCCCAATGTGTGCATAGCATCTTGTGACTAAACCGATTAAAATAGGCCTGAATATGACATTAATAATCGAAACATGTAGCCTATATCGTACTTTGTGTAATAAAACAGTTGTGCTGATAGACACTATTTAGCATTATATTACGTTTCTAGCACATCGTGAAGCCTCCGATCAAAATAATGTGTGGAATAGTTTATAACCCACCTCGACATCGAATGGGTGGAACCTGCGGTAACATTCAGACTCCCGTTCGGGAGATGCCTCCCTCAAATCTCAGCCAGGTAATCGGTAATCCTAAAGGTTTTTTTAGGCCCTAAGTTAAATGCTGAACAGTACCTCCATTAAATCCCGTCTGCTTCATTTAAATTCACCCATTCAACGACTCATCGACCTACAGCCCAACACTATATAGCCCATGTTACTGGGAGTGCCGTACAACAAAGCAAAAAACAATAAACGAATCTGACATTTCTAGCTATCTTGGTTGAACATGGCTAGTTACCGCCATTAAACGGTGGAGTTTACAGTCTTTCGTGTCCACGCCACGAAGGGATATAGAGGGAGCAGAGGTATAGCTCCACAGATTCTTAACCTGATCACTAGATCGAGGTGAGTGGTTATCTTCATTCTCCGGCTGCTTTATCCGCAGGACATGAACGCGGTACCCATCGCATAGGAGGCTTGCTGGGCCTCAGGCGATCTGGATATTTTGAATAAGACAGACATCTCCTGTCGCTGCCGGTATGCGAGCTCTTCACCGTCAAGCCCGTAGCCTAGTTACACTGACTACACTACCCCGGCTCCAGTCAACGGTAATGTAAACGGAAATTTCGCAAGACCGCCAGTTCGGAATTTTAAATTCTACAAAGGGACCATAATAAGGCTTGCCACACACAATGGAGTAAGAGCAAACACGGAGGAAACTGTTTGAATTAAGCATCTGAATAGTCGTGAGGTAGCATGGCGCACAATTTGACAAACAAGGCTGTATTTGATAAACAAGTCCACGGTTATAGTGTACAAGGGTGACTGTAACTCTACTGCGTGCAGAATAAACAGAAATACTGACACGTCCGTTGCACGTGTAAGCTACTTTATTTCGCGATTTAGCACTCCTAAATTTCGCTATGAAATATAACGGACAACATCACCATAATAAACCGTCGCATAAAGATACTGATGGTGGACATATTATCACCTTAATTTTTATGACGCGCAACATAAACACACCGCACTTCAGTCTGATCGACAATACAAACCACCTCTGCTACACACACAGAAAAAGTGGGCTTCATTCTAAACCCCCCTCTTTTATCGCAAAAACGTTTTGTGGGGCTCATATTTCATTTTGGCGTCATATTACTGTTTTTCCAGATTAATCGCACGCGTGCTCTATCAACCATTTCGTTTAAAGGCTTCTCGTTCGTTGCTTACAGTTTAATGACCAGCTTGTTAACGCCCATAGAGTTAAAAGGTGGGAGATGAATTTTATCAAACTAGTGCTAACAGGTCATTCAGAACTCGCTATATGGCCTAGTCACAGTATTTCAAAAACACCACCCAGTAGTTCCCTCGACAATACAAGAAGGGCGTAACGATATGCATAGGTACGATCATTCTGAAAATGAGGTGAAAGCAAGAGGTAACAGTGAAATGCCAATTCAGAGGGTAAATAACGAAACCTTCGTAAACACCGCGTTCATTTATCAACATTTAGAAGGTACACTTCGGACTGTGCTTCATTTTCAACTGAAAGATCTTTCTGAAACGGTTCATTTCTCGGATTGTTAATTCTATGATTGATGATTCGACTTACATTACCGAATTCGTGTTTGATTCGACACTTGGTCATGATGAATAGAATGGTGGGCGATGATTAAGGGAAACATTGGTCAGTGGTACGTAGCGACAGGACAGAAAGACCACTGGGAAGAGCTACGATGGTCTCTTTCGAAAATCACCAGAGGCCAAGCTGGTTATAGATTGGTACTGAGGCCCTTGAAAACATAGCAAAGATCTGCCCTGGCCCATATAAACTAAATGGAGATGATGTAGGACTGGCTGGTGGTTTTGGTACAAGCAGATGAGACAAGGACAGCCGTCTGCTAACAACTGCATGGGAAGTTCTTTGAAGTGCCCCTTAAGAGCTATACCCAGCACTCATATCCGCATATAGAATTATACCTTCATTTCAGGAAAGAGGAAAAGATACCTTGTTCAAACAGACTCCACGTTTTCGGGTCCATGCATACGGACAACTCGTTCAGCAATCAGCGCCCGTGACCCGGCTGTAGGAGGAGGAGATGACGAAAAAGGCAAAGCCCACTCCCCCACAACTCCACTCATTACAAAACGTCGTCGCGTTCCTGAGGAGGATAAGCAAACAGGACCAACCAGAACCAACGACCGAAGAGAGCTGAGCAATAACCCAATCTGGACATCCTAAATTTATTTCCCTTACTTCCTAAAATAGATTAGACCCCTATTATGGGACCAATTTTTATCGCAGCCCACAGAAAGGAGGGCTTCCACTGTTAACCACATTATGGCCGACCTCCACAACACGTCCTTCACCTCTTCACTCTCTTACACCAGTCGCGAACGCCTTTCGCACAGTCCAGTCAGCAATTCGTCCAGGGTATCATCCTACCCCTTCGTGAATTGGGCTTTGACACCAAACGCGACAAGCAGATGACAGCCACGAGTCCCTCACCTGAGAGCCAACGCCCCTCATACACTCGGACAGGAAAAGCGAACTTGTAGCATGCGTGCTCAAAATGAACCGCGGAAAGATTTCCTTGGCATACGGCATTCACTGCTGTCTTAAAATTTTATTTTATTTTATTTCTTTTGCCCGACCAGCGTCTCTATACTGTGAAGAATGTGTGTATATATACACATATCTGAATGAGCAGGGATTGCATATGAATTAACGTTGCCACCACATAATACTGCGAGGGAAACATTTTTGCAAAAAACGGTGGAGGTGGGAAGTGTTAGCTGGAAATTTATCACTGGGTTATCGCTGTGGAATTCGACATCTCAATCCCCAATCAGTATCTCATGGGACACTTCTGTATAGCAGCTTATACCTGGTGGCCTGCAAGGACGTTTTCTCGATATCCTCCATTCCGTAACTCCGCTGATTATAGCAATGATATATTCCAGTCTAGTTGAATAACGAGAGACCAACTTGCTGTCACTTGCTTTATTATTTCTTTATTTACTGCTCAACATGTTTCGGATGTATTAACATCCGAAACATGTTGGGCAGTAAATAAAGAAATAATAAAGCAAGTGACATCAAGTTGGTCTCTCTTTATTCAACTATCAAGATGACGCACGGTCCAATATACATAAGATTCCAGTCTAGATTTCGTTTATTGTTTTGTGGTGGGATAAGCACTAATGGGTCCATTGTTCTTCCCCCGGATAGTAGATAAGTGGATAGGAATCATGCGTAGAAAATCAATTGACAGGTGAATACAATAGTACTCTCAGAAAAATTGATCACACTGGTATTTCCTCCACCAAAAACCCCTCGGTCATTCCCCTGACAACGATTCCGGGGCTCCATGCAGAGAAGCTGGCAACAGACCACGTGAACTATGGCATGGACATGCAGTGCGTAACAATACAAACAGTTGGACACACAACCCCTGAAATGTAGGGAGCAATATTTTAAAAAAAAAATCTTACCTATTGCTCACGAGACACAGGAAAAAGAAATCTACACACACGATATAAATAAAACAGAGAGGCTACGCGTAGTGCCAAAGGGAACAAAATCTGTTTCAAATGAAGATAAAAATTATATTTTAGCGCGGGGTGACTTTGTAAATAAATTACAATCACTTTCCGAAAGCATTGAAACGTAAACTGAACTTGACTGCGGGCTTGTTTGAAAGTGCCTCCAACAACCAACTTCAAAGAACAGTAAACTCAATGGTAATTTCATTGAATGCTCTGTATTACAAAACACACACACACACACACACAAACACATTGCTACAGCGCCTACAATTACACTTGTTTGTTATTGGCCACGTTTCTGGCTATGTTCTTAAGGAATTAACAGTTTCAGCAGTGACAACACAGAAAGCTGTATATAAACCAGAACATTAGTATACTGCCTACTATTTACAGAAGTCTATTCGCATACTGCCTTGTCTTTAGGCGTGTATGTTCCGTGTACTGCCTAATCTTTGCACAAGTATATTAGTATAGTGCCTAGTTTTTAGACGAATATAATATCTTCATATACTGCGTATATTTAACGGAGTATATTTCCAAACTGCCTACGCTTGACACGAATATATTCGAACACTGTCTAGTCTTCCATTTGGGTTCGGTTCATAACCGACCATTATAAGCAAGCACGAGAATCTTGATGCAGGTAATGTATGGAGGTTCTAACATTACCTTCCAATTATATCCACAATATGGCTTTCTACAGATGAATTATTTTTGGTGAAAAAGACGGTGATCGGCGAAATTTCCTGATTTTACCGTATATTGGACACACTTCAGGAAGGGAGCCAGCAATACATATTTCGATACATTAAGTTCCATAGTATTTACCATATGAGATGCACATCATCTTTACAAGAAATTCTACCACCTGTGCAGTATTGCTGGAATTTCAACACTGCAGCATTTGGAAATCATTTCGAATGCATGACTGCGGCTCCCACGAACTTCTTCACACCCACACAATCTTATGACGCTATATAATCCCAGCAATATACGACATCTCTCACAAATACGCTTAAATTACATTCTTTATTCTAACAGTGAAACGAATTTTGTACCTTATTGTGACCTTCCTTCGTTTAATTTTCCTCGTATTTTGCGTGTCAACTTACGACCTCTCAGCTAAACGTTACTACTCACAGAGTCGTTCAAGCAGGCCAATTGTCTACAGGGGTGATGATAAGTCCTTAACCCGACCAGGATGGAAACAAGCTCGGAAGCATGTCAGGGACGCGCGCGATTACAACATCGAGACGCGAGCTGTCATCAAGTTTATTTTCCCATGGAAGGCAAGGCGCCGAAGGAAATTCACGCCATTCTGACAGAAACATTAGCTTGTTTCCTTCCTGGTCGGCCTAAGGACTTATCAGCACCCCTGTATATCATGCCCACCTTTATGTTGCCTTAAGGGAACAACAACCCTTGGAGACACCGTTCTGCATATGTAGTCATTCTGTAGTCTGTCTTACGACACGTACATAGCCTCTTGCGAAGCAAGTTCTCCACACAGTGCGATCTAGTGATTCCCCTTTCATTTTACAGTACCCTCTCGTTTAAGGTCTTCGAATAGCTGCTTACGTCTTCTTCCTTGTCTTCCCGTCACTTATATCCTTCAATCTACATTTCCTTCAGTAACGTATAATTAGAATACCTTTCCTTCAATAATCTGTTTTAGAAGTCAGTTCACACACAAAATGCGACCAATCCAGTTAGCCTTCCTTCTTTGTATTGTGTGTGTATGAGGACGTGTGTGTCAGGATGTGTGTCAGAAAATAATATTAAACTGCATTATAAATACAGAGGATGTGAATGTAAAACTGGATTCCGCTGGCTCAGGATTAGTACAATAGCTGGTTTTGAGAACAGGCAACGAAAGTTCAATTTCGTATAAACAGCGAGCTTTTTTAACACACTATACAAGCATCAATAGTGCAACGATAACTCAGCACCACGACATCGTGCAATCAATCCACAACATTCTGTAGACGAAGTGAACATTTTATGGTAACCCACCTCCAATAATCAAAGGGTTTCACTTCCTACCACTGCTTTAAATTTTACAGTGTTTTCGATTTTCCACGGAGCCAAGTTTTAATATTCTAATATAAAACATCACTGCGTAAAATTTATGGTGACGTTAATTTCTTCTCTGAAGTGTAATACGTGATGCAAATATCAGTTAAACGAAATGCATAAAATATGAATGCTAATGAAGTTGACGCCAACAAATTCATATGCACAGACTTCAGAAAAGGACATGATACAGCACACTGAGGAACAAACCAATGTACTGCCACAAGCAGGAGGTTCTGAAACACAGACACAATGTGACAAATCAATGACTAGGAAATTTCTTTGGGAGTATACACCCAGCAAGCATCTAGTGCTTGTGTTAAATACAAAAGACAACTAACTTTAATTATTGAATCAGTTAATAGCTATTACCTACTGCCACAATCCGTTATTCCCGCAATGAATTACGCGAGCGCGCCGGGATAGCTCGATCAGTAGCGTGTATGCGCTTTGTGTGGACGACACAGTTTCGCTTCCCGGCAGAAGCACATATTCTTTTCTTCGCCACTGCACACAAAACAGCTCTGTAGTTCACCCAGCCATTTAATGAATCACTGCCGAACGTGCAGCTAACAATTTCGCCTCTAGTTCCTACGTTAACAAAGCGTTTCGCTATGTTTACAGTGTCGTATATTTGAATGGCGCCGTGCCTCTCAATGCACAAAGTTTTAGTGGCCTCAAACCCGCAGCCCATTTAAGATATTCCTGGACAAATGCAAAAATACGTCGGGGGCAATGAACACGTACAGTTCTCCAACGACAGTATGGATCACAGATATAAAATATGTTCGACACAAAATGTGAAATATAACCAGCCTTCCGGCGCGGTCCCTAGTTGACGCGAAAACTACGACAGACTTTAACCGGCCTTCCTCCACCCTCCGGTCAAAACCAAACTAGAGGCCACAAGATGTAAAACATATTTACTACAGTCTCTTCTATCGTTTCCCTTAGCATGACAGGTGTCGTAGGATGTCCCGGTGGATGTAAGTTCTCAATGCGATAAAGTTGTAGTGCTCGGGGAAATGATAAAAGAAACTCTCTGCATTTTCAGCAGTGTCCGAGCGGCTGACGCTGAGGACCGGCAGGTCTGGTAGGTAATCAGAAAAGCAGCAAAGAAGAGAAAGGCTTTGAACTACGGTTGTGGGAGATCCTTAAATCACAGTAGAGGTTGGAAATCTTAGAATTATAAACGCCGTCCCAGTAATGAACACTTGGGTCTCTCTCTCTCTCTCTCTCTCTCTATATATATATATATATATATATATATATATATACACACACACACACACATACACACACACACACACAAAACAAAGACACAATGAAATAATAAAGGTGAGTCCACGCTTGTAACGTTACCGCGTAACGTAACAACGAATCGTGACAGTGTGAACGGGGCTCGTGACCGAGTAACCAACTTTTGATACGTTACGCGGTCACGAGCCCCGTTCACACTGTCACGATACGGTGTTACGTTACGCGGTAACGTTACAAGTGTGGACCCACCTTTAGAGATAAAACCTGTGACACAATGCATAACACAAGAAGATTATATGTAGGTATGAAATTCCTCATCTCCAAACGCCTTCTCATTTTTTTGACTAGCAGCCGAAAACACAGCAATGAACGATAAAAGCTACATAAAATAAGACTAGCAAAGTTGCAATTTTAGGCGCGTTCACAGAATCGCGAAAACGGCTATTAGCTTCGCCATGTCTCTCTGTCCATCTCGGCTCCCACTGGACGGATTTTCATGAAAAGAGATAACTGATTATTTTTCGAAAACCTGTACTGGTAATTCAAGTTGCATTAAAATTTTACACGATTTACGGGTACTTTACAAAAAGGCGTAGGTACATTTATAACAAAATACTGTTGAATTATTCTTAGAATGAGAAATAATTCAGATGGAATTTGTCCAGTAAAGTATACGTTTTATACCCAATATTTTTTCCCCCCGAAAATCGTGACTTTTAGGAGATAATGTGGAAAAATGTTACACAGCCATAGAGGCCACAGCTGACAATATACGGCGCACGCGCTTCACATGCTTGATAACTAAAGCTACAAACACACACACGGAGAATGTAATATTTATTGCTTTTCCACTTCAACAATGGCTAAGCGAATGCGCCTTAATATTGCATTACACGTACATTGCTTTGTCTTGTTTCCATTAGGCTCTAAGAATAGAAACACGCGAAGTAGGTCTATTTATATCAAATGCGTTTGCGGATTCACACTTTCCCCTAATTGGGCTCAAGGTTCAGAATGTTCGCAGCCACGTTCGCTGTCATGTGCTTGTTTCGGAAGGAATCAGGCGGTCGTGTCATTAAATGTCTCAATCTCCTTTGTGTCGCGGAAAGCAGAAATATCAGCCCTTTTACGTCAGACGTAACTAAGGCCTGCCATTAGCGGAGCGCTCTCCAGATCACAGGGTTCATCGAACTGCGGCCTGACATACACAGCCATTTCCTGAAGAAATGTCGCAGAATCAGAATTATTTCAGTGCGAGGTTTCTGCTAACGATATGAAGCCAGACATGGTTAATGAACCACTCTTCAAGCATCCAAAGGTTTTGTAATTTCCAGTAAAGGTAAAGCAGTCCCGTTACAGGCCCGGAGTGGCCCAGAGGGTTCCAGGAAGTTAAGGTTCCCAGATTTCATGACAGCGGCACCATCCTGTGCCGCTGTCATGCCGCCTTTACCCCCAGGAAATGCTCCTGGTACTCTTTTCTGTCAGAGGCTGAGTCGACCCCAGAGCCACAGTACGATCGGAAGGATTTTATGTAAGTGAAAAATTCCAATGACACCAACTGGGATCGAACCAGTGACCTTCCGATTTGTAGCACAGCACCTTAACCACTGTGTCACTGTACTGTGAACTGTAATTTCCAGTACACGACCAAAATACGTATGAAGATAATATGGTTACATATTATTCTTACCACATCAAGTTTCTTTTCCGAAAAACAAAACTTACGCCAGTGGTGGTAACATATTCAAAAAATATGGAAACCAATTAAAAATTCTAGGCTCCAGTTTAGTGGCAAGAAGAGATTTCCACACTTGTAGGGCCCACAAATATTACGTGCCACCATACAGCATTTAGTCGTCTCGGCGACCCGGCGACTAGGGTTTGTGCACTCCTTATTTAGGTTAAGATAAAGAAGACAAAAAACAGAAACTTCACATACGGAACGCTTCAGTTCTCTAATGTAAACAAAACCGACAGACTGAGCAAACAGCCGCATATTGTACAACAAGAGCACAGGAATTACATAGCATCAGTTAAAATGCAGACTACATGTAGTAAACAAACACATGACTCACCAAATGATATGACTGACACTTGTGATTACAGACTGGTCAAGAAATTCCAAATGTCCATTGCGACGTCTCTTAGGAACAGCCACCTAATGACAATACATTCAGAACTCTCCCAGGTTCCACCAGAAGGTCGTGGCCGCATGGAACCAATGAGGCTTACCAATTAATTAATTAATTACGTCCATTAGGACAAGGCCGATTCCTGCCAAATCATTTCAAATTTGCAATGCAACAATCATATTACCGCCGACGCACGATATACCGACAGCGTCATAAGAACAACAAATCAAAAACCAATTTTCAAAATGCCTAACACCTCCAATTCATTCTAAAAAAATGATTGTCCTCGTGCAGTAAAATGGACGAATCTACATCTATTGTGAGCCTACTTTGTTTCCTTAAGATAAAAAGTGCCAGTACTGAGTACCGTGTAAGAAAGGTGCACAGGACCAACAACAATAATAATAACAACAATCATAACCAGTGGCATAGAGTCCTAAACAGTCCTTTGACGCTTCTAAGATTCTCCGCCATTTCTCATCATCCTTTTCTTCTAAACTCCAGTTTCTAACACCCGCCATTCTCATATAATTATTCCAATCAGTCTGTCTTGCTTCGAGCTTTCCTACTCTCGTCTTTCCTTCTGGGCTTCAATTCATAATTCCTTTCGGTATCTCATCGTCACTCTTATTATATGTCTTGCCCACCTAAACGTCATCACTCACCAACAAATGCACATATATTCATTTAATGATCTAAAATTCACATTAAACGACTTAAAACGCTCCTACATGTTTCGATCATACGATCATCCTTAGGAAGCACACATTGTTCCTTGCTAAAGTTATAGTTTAAAAACACTCAGTGATTTACATCGTTACGTTGAGTTGGTGCTGTGGCAGCATGTCTTGTGTATTGTGTGAGTCGTATAGTGTTCAGAATGAGCCTGGCTATGGATGTGCGTTGTGCGACGTATAGCACTGTACGTCGCATGTTTTTAAACTATAATTTTAGCAAGGAACAATGTATGCTCCCTGAGGATGATCGTATGATCGAAACGTGCAGGAGCGTTTTAAGTCGTTTAATGTGAATTTTAGAACATT
>Ga0123352_10010768_pt1 | contig 14373 bp, 8 predicted proteins | sample TergutLab28metaG_FD_89700 | JGI IMG/M metagenome (GOLD analysis project Ga0123352, IMG submission 89700) | Labiotermes labralis P1 segment gut microbial communities from Petit-Saut dam, French Guiana - Lab288 P1 | ecosystem: Host-associated > Arthropoda: Insects > Digestive system > Gut ... | reverse complement strand
TTTCCTTTTTTTTAATTTAAAAAATTTTTTTTTTCAAAAAAATTAAAAAAATAAAACCATTTTTTATTAATTCCTGGGGAAAAGCCGCCCCCTGAGAACCCAAAGCCTTTCAATTTGAAAAAAAAACCCCCCCCCCCCCGGTCCTTTTATGGGACCCAAAGATTTCTTAACTGTGTGCATGAGATGTTCCGAGAGCCAGACGAATTTTGTCCATTTTTCCTACTTCTTTATATTCCATATTAATATTATTCTCCCAGCTATGCGTAGGTCATTCAAATGGTCAAACAATTATGTTTAAAATAATTTAAGTTACGCGTAGTTCAAATGCTTTACGACATCCATGCTAGGACAAAACACGATATCTGAGAGACATAAGCAAACTAAGCCCTAAAATTGGCCTTGAAGTTGGTGTTTTCGTTCATGTACCGCTGGGGAGTGCCGAAGTGTCTAAGGGGTGTGCGGACTGCGGCGATTATGATTATTATTATTATTATTACCATCATCGTCATCGTTTTATGGCAGTGGTGACAGTGATACGCAACTATAAGTGTGGCGGCTTGATATCGAAACTTAGCAGGGATGGAAGTTCCATTTTTTTGGAGGGGGCTACGGGAACTCCGTTCATGAGAGTGGGGTGCACAGCATCCTTTGAACGGACAATTCTTACGACTACCCCATGTACACAGATAACTCAAGGTAAGCAACGAATAGTGGCGTCATCTTACTCGTAAATGACTTCATACGCACTGGTTTGCAACATCCGCATGTCCCAACAAGAGATTGCACACACAAACTGAAATGGGCACCATTACAAGCCTTACATTTCACCATGAATTGTTGAAATCACCCAATACCGGAAAAGAGATTATTTAATAAACACCTGACGAGGAGGATGAGTCGCGACTGTAGGCAGTACGCTATGTGCTAATGATTGCTTAAGGCGTGCACACTACTCTGACATTACGTAAATCGGTCCATATCAGCATGTCACTATGTCAGCGCCTCGTTTATAAATAATCGTTAAAAAAATTTGCGAACAGTTTGTCAGCACGGGGCAGACGGTGTGCAGTGGTGATTTAAAAAACGTGTTTTAAACTGTAAACTGACCACCACAGAATTCAAAAATAAAATAACAGTGTACTGTATTTTACAGCTCTTTTATTCTTATCCATCTGTACGAACACTATGGGTGATGAAATTAAGGTTTCGTTGGAAATATTCTCTTTTAACCGTAACAAAATCCGGTTTACTATACCCCTTTAATTTGAAGAAGTTAGTAAAGTGACAGAAACTTCTGTATAGGAACTGATTCAACCATGCAGGCGTATCCCGCGTTTCATGTCGGGGATATAAGTTACATCACCCTCAAGTACTATTTGTCTACTTTCGGAAAAGAAGCCAACTTTTTACGTCAACCCTGACATTTCTTAAAGGGCAATGTTGTATCCTTAGACTTCTAAGTACCCCTTTGGTTTAAACAAGTATTTACTTAAACCCTCTAGTGGGTAGCGGTATCAATGTACGCCACCTGGTTCAAAGAACTCTATATTTCGCCCGGACTGTTTCAGTAGGTCAAGAACAATGATAATTCTCCTAAACGAACATAATTTACATATATGCTTCGTGTTTTTTGTGAGACAGGAACTCAAATATTATTCAGATCAGCCTCGTCTTTTAGAGAGCTAAACAGATATTCGGTATTACGATTTTTATAGACAGCAGTCTACCACGAAAGTTTCCTTTCCTTTCACACCACTAAATTCGCTTTTATCACTCATCACATTTACCCTGCACGTTTCTTTGCATTGCAGGGAACTGCAGCATAATGCGCGCCCTAGCCATGTAACGGCGTTCCATATGTGACGTTACAGATCGTCCACATCCCGTCTTCCCCGTTAAAGGTGAGACCTTGCACAAGCAAGCCTTTAAACATAATAATGTTACAGTATTTAGTCACGCATTGTAACCAGCAATATATTTCAAAAGATTTCTTTAACCTTGTAAGGGTTAAATCGAAAATAATAAGCCCTTTTTTAAAACAAATATTGGGAAACATTCAGAATAATGTACAGGACCCTCTCGCCAGAGGTGAGGTCTATGCACTTTATCGTACCTCCTCCCTCCTATTTTGCGCAAGTCGTTCTGGTGTTACTGCAACGGCGTAATAGAGTAACACGTACCAATTCACTGTCCAGGTATGGATGTATTGTATGAACAGGTAACAGATCCCCTTCCTTTTTCATTGATCTGTCGTAACCATGGCAGCAACTTGTTTCCTGCCACTGTCCTCGTCTCGTGCGTGTTGCTCAACGCTCTGGTCGGCTCAATATGACGTCACCTCGACAACCCGTAGGCGGATTGGCTTACTAACAACGTTTCTAACGCTATCGCTCTTTAGGTAAACTCGACCAAATAAAGTCTTGTCAGGTCATGATGCGGACATTGAAGCCGTTACACTTACGCGTTTTAAGATGTTTCCTAACTCTTCTTTGTCCTCCTCTTTCTTCTCCTTGCCTCCTGGTTTTGTGTTCTAACCTGAGGCTACATTTTAGTTGCTACACCCAACGCGACGTGACGCGAGTCAATACGTGATGTCAAACTGTTGTTCGTGACAAGCCCATTACAACTGCTCTTAGCACATGCACGGCCTTTTTTAACGCTCTGGCAATCCTCAGTAGTGTCATCGCATTCACCACTACAGACTGCTTGGTGTGTACTTGTCTTTGGTGGCACTTCCAGATCAGGCTCTCAGCTTAATAGCCACGTGTCCTATCCGCTAGCTTCTGAATTTGCGAACTAATGTACATGTAATATTTAGAGAACTCCAGTGAGCTGAGCTATAAAGTAGATTCATCTTCTGTCTTAGTAATCCAAATTTCAGCTTGGTGACATACGCGTAAATTCGAAAGTGAACAATTTACCTAGAATTTACAAAAAAGCAGTAAAATAAACTTGAGAGACTACGCAGTTCTCACAGTAGCCTATATCCAGTTCAATTTAATGCTGTTTTACAAATCATTCACTTTCGAAGTTACGCGTATGACATCAAGGTGAAATTTGAATTTCTGTGACATTCAACGGTCAAGAAGATGGGACCGATAGTTTGCCCTGAAAAGTAGGTATAAAATTACCACTACTCGCTGCGTAATAACCCAGAGGCGCGCAGTTCTCATCTACTGCGCGGCGTAAGCCTGAAATCACGGACGGATTGACTGTCTTTTATTTCACGTGCAACTTCCTGCTCTACTGTCCTCTCGGTAACTGAGATCGCCGTAGTCTATGTATAACAAACAAGGAAGGCAATGTACGTATAACGTAACACGGAGGCGCGTTCGCGTAGCTACTGTTGCTGTGGAAAAGCAAAAAGTATTCATATTCTGAGTGTGTGGTCTGTATTCTTGCCTTAGTTATCCGGCATGCAAATCGCACGCGCCGTATTATAGTGTCACCTGTGGACTCTGGCTGTACCATATTTCTTCCACTTATAAACGGCATATCTTCGGAAAAAAATTTATTGAATAAAGAATGTGTGTTTTGATTTCCTCTACAACTCTTGTCTGAAACATTTCCCATTCTAAGAAGAATTCAGCAAGATATTATAAATATGCACAGTTCTTTACGTAAATCACAATGTCTCCACCCCCCTTGCCGGACTGCTGGCTAGAAGTCAGTATTCGGAAGGTCCTGCGACCGACCACCTCGACACAGGTTCTTCTTGGTTTCCCTGTGCCTAAAAGCAAATGCTGAGATAGTTCCCAAGATTCCAAGTTGCCACTGCATGCTTCTCATGTAGCCCTCCCGACTTAAATTTAGTAGTAACCAATTTCATATTTTGTATACATGTAAAATAACCACTGCCACCGGGTGACAACCCAATTGCAGTAAAATATTATTATTATTATTATTAAATTACCCGTTACTCTTGTCATATTTTAATGGAACTTGAATTTTCTCAACTGATTTTCGAAAAACTCCCAAATACAAATTCATGCAAATCCGCCAAGTGGAAGCCGAGTTGTTCCGTGTGGACAGATAGACGGGAGGATAAACTGTAGAACCTAATAGTCGCTTTTCGCAATTCTGCGAACGTTCCAAACAAGAATGAGTCAAATGGCCAGATGGATTAATTTCTTTTGTCACCCCCGTCCCGGCTGGAACTTCCTGTGCCCCTGTCTCCGTAACTACAAAATCTAATCAGTAATTTACCTACTGTAAACGACGAGTACATTAGCGATGTGACGTTCCTTGAATGGGACGGCGGTAGGGGGAACCAGATCATTAAATATGCAAAACGTAGCGGCATCCATATGTAAATCCTGTTTTTCTCCCTGCATCCTGCAATGCTTGTCTGGTAGCACGAGCCTTACATTTCGCGGAATGTTTATGTTGTAATTTGATGTGTCATTTGACATTCAGCTGAACCGGGTACGAGCACCTCACATTTAATCAAGCTGTATTTCAAACACTGTTCAAGTTCATGGGATGCGTATTCCGTGAAACTGTGATTTCATAGCCTCAAGGGCTATAAAGTATTATTAACACGGGATCAACGAAGGGGGTTATCTGTGGAAATTGTAGCTACACATAACTGCCGGATCTTCCTGTTGAAATTTGAACATACTTTTAAACCATTATTAAACAGGAAACGACACCACTGATACAACACAAAGATTTGACAATAATGGAAGAATGTGGTGATTCACAGTGGTTTGTTACGCAAGTGACCACAAAGCCACTTCGCAAGCATACATACAACTGCAGATTTACCATAGCAGAAACAAATTTCACTCTACAAGATGGATAAACATTTCTCTTGTTTTACGTATTCGGTCTAATTAGAAATTTTGTACACAGTCTGCTAATGCTGCACACTTTCTCGTTGGCTAGACGTTTATCTTACGATCTGAGTATAGTAAACTGATTAGCCTATACCCAAATACATGTAGGCGTTACTGGCGACCCCGCACCTTTGTATTTCCAAATACAAGCTTTCATTAATTCTCTGCAGTTTACTGTATCATGTCCGTGTCATGAGACTAGCAAAGGGCTTTACTTGGATATCGCCGCGGTCTCTGATCTTCTCACGAAAAGGTAATACACGGAACATGGCAGACATTAACCAACACAAATGCCATGCGTGAACCGAACAGGAAGCGAACCGAACAGAAATATTTGTAGGAGTCATCCATTCTGAATTACCTGTAGTCAGCTTATCATTTCCTGCACTCCGAAACAGAAGGTCGCAATTACGAAAGCCAAAGCAGACATATGACGATGCAAAATACACGACCTGGTCTCGTGTATAGTATAAACACATTCGACTTGAGGGTTCAACAATTACTGCAGTGCTTCATGAACGGATGTCAAAGTATGCTATTGTTTTAGTACTACTGAAAAAGGCCCTCCGAAATTCAACGGAGAACTCTGAGCCTTCATCCTTAATCGCTTTTTTATTTCCCTTATCCCTTCAGTATCTCGGTCTTTTTTCCCTTAACACAGTGAATCAAATAATATCTATATCCTTCAGATAGTACAGATCCACCCATGAAAGTGTGGAACCGTTTCCATGGAAACGGTATGAGAACGACATACACACATACTCAACTGCAAATCGTCTCCACTGATTGATCTATATCCTTATGTGTTCTGCGCACAAACTGCATAAAATGAAAGTCATTCTTGTCCGTCGGCAAGTTTCATCCCTGGAAATGTTTGATGGATGACTATGAAAGTCCGGAAAAGATGTTGAAACAAGACTGCCAATATTCTACTCCGTAACATACTACGAAGGCTTCACCTAGACGTCCGTTACTTTCAATATGTCCTACGTTTTTACGGTACACGGGTAAACGTATGTCATTTACGCCCAAAAGAGGGGTACGACCTACACTACGCCGATTTTCACGAAACTCATAAACGGTCTACAGATTTATTTGCAAGTCACCTGTGCCGAATTTCATCCAAATAATCCGAAAATGTAGAAAATAGGGCAAACTTTACTTCACGCCCCAAAGTGAAGAACGACTCTCATTGTAGTGATTTTCATGAAACTGCTCGGCGTCATTACATGCAGATCTCCTACACGGAAAGTGCTTCTAGAAATCATTTATGCCCCTAGGTGAAGTATCACTTCTTCACGTACCTTTACGATTCGGTATCACATTTCAGAAGAAGGGAATCCTCGGAAGGTATGACCAACACTGAGCCGATTTTCACGAAAACTCGGGGCTTGCTCGACAACTTACTAAGAAACTCAAAATCCGAATTGTTTGGAAATAGAACAAAAGGTTCGGCCACTGATACTTGGTCATGGTCTCCACACGAGGCTTTTTTACGTCGTAAAAAACCTCCCAATAACTTCATTTGGGTCCCTATCTGTCTAAAATATCCCTTCTTTTAAATACGGCTAGAAATGAATTTCATCAGTGCCCTGTAAGACATATATCAAACGATAACGCGACTTAAAATAAAGGTGTCGCTAAGATCTACGAATTTGATTCGAATCATCGAACCTGTAACGAAACGAACTCTCTCTGTAGCTGCTTCTTTGCGGGTTTGGTTTTCCATCTGCTCGATTTAAATATGCATGGAAGGAAATTCGGAATGCAAAATCCAAAACAAAAGAAAATTTCTAAAATTACACTACCTATTCAAAACCCCAGTACGCCTTTCCACTCGCTTTATAGTAACGTGCATTTCAGAAGTCTTAATTCTTATTATCAACGGACGGTACAGACAGTAATGTGACCTTCACAAAGCACAGAATACGAACTGCCGCACCGTTTCTTCCCATGAGTGGCGAATACCGGTGAGTTATTTTTTAATGCCCACAGAAACGAAATTGGTTTGAATTACGTTTATATACAGCAATGCTTCGCTTAAAAATGAATTTCTGTTCGGATAATAATCACAATGTCCTTCCATGTTTCGAGTGTCATTCTGGTATACGAATTTCGAGATGCTGTCCTTCGTGATGTGTTTTAACACCACTGATTTTGAAGTATAACGCTCATATTATCCGTCCCACCAGAAAGGTCTACCACTGGGATTGGTGGAAACTCTGTGGCTTCCGGAGACTTTGAAAAAATATTCCGGTCAATGGCCTCTTACTCAAATTACCGGGGCTCAAACTCCAGGCGTCTGCACATTACGACTCGCTCGGACATACACGAAATTTGAACAGTTACGAATCTAAATCATGAAATCGGTTCTGTTGCACAGACTTGCTTCTAGTGTCCACTTAATTTTCTTGCAAAACCACGATTATTAGGTACGTACGTAGACACACTGCGTGCGTTAAATTTGTGGCAAGAAGTTCCGAATTATAGCTATGTTTGTAAATATTAGCTGACAAGTATTAGTTCGTATGTAGTGTATAGGTTTGGTTACGATCGATCTCCATACCAAACCTCACATGGCTAGCTTCATTAATTCATTAAATATCGTCAAAAATAAAACAAGGAAAAATGTTCGCATACCCGCCATGTTGTTATTCTGTATGCCAGAAATGTTACCCCCACAAAAATGCATACGTTTCCAGAATCTGTTACCGTACCTTCATTATTTCAGGGCCCTAGGTACACGTCGCTGCTGTCGCTCCCGCCACACAAGTTCGTACGTCCTCCATGTTCTTATTACTTATGTTAGGAAATTAGCGTTAAGACACCCTCCAGTGAGAAAATTTGTACCAAATTTCGCGAATATCGGTCAACTGGTTTCAGAATATGAAATGGCACACGCACAGCCAGCATGGTTACCTCATACGTCCACTTTTCCTCTTCAGACAGAAAGTAAACTAACCGTTTCAAGCCTAAAATTCAGGTAAGTACGACTTAAAATTCATTTCCTACATCACAAAGTTGTCATCATTACAAAGACCGGCCTGTTAATGTTGCGGATGGAAATCGTTTATTATAAGAATCATATGGACGTTCATGTATACCGTCAGAGAATACTGCTTCTCTTAAGGCACGCGTACATATACTGTACTGTAGTACTCACTGAGATTTTAATCGTTAAAACCATGCAATGTGCTTCAAACTGACATGCTATGAACATAATACAGCCTTATCAGGTCACATAACGAAGAAATGATACTGTAACGTGACATCTGGCGTAGGCCTGGTACATGTGACAGGATTTGGTTTAGGCCTGTTACATTACTTTCTAATTTGACCTCGGACCTTGTGTCATCCTAATTCAGAAGCGGTTAGGTATGTTTGGTAATACAATAAACAGCTAAAATCTGGGTCCAGCAACCGAAATTATTACTGCCATATAAACGACTTCCAGCTGCTCGAGTAACTGAAATAAAAGCAAGTGGTATTTCACGCTTGTTCATTTCGAAATCTGCCCCTTCTTTCTTTGTCGGGCTATTTTCTGATGAAAAGGATGGTGAATGAATTGCAAGATTTTTGGGTTGCGCAGTAAAGGTACGCCCCACTTGCTTCATACCACAAGATAAATGCAATTCTTGAACAGAACACTGTAGCCAGCAGCAGCAGCAGCAGCCTTTCCAATCTGAAGTCTTGCTGACTTTCACAAGTCGCCAAACCATTGCATCATTAAGGTGATTGACCTGCCCTACCACAATCGGGCACTCGCGTTCAAGTTCATGCTCACGTAGCCACGTAGCTCCTCACAGGAGTTAACTCGAAACTCGACGTGGAATCATTCATTGTTTGGACTCATCGGCCCGTGTTTAAATTACAAATTACGCATTTGGGAGACACGACCGGTCCCCGTTCTCTGGGAAAAGAGTCAGCGGAACACTTACTTAGTTGGGTCCGAAAAGCACTCCTTCTGTTCGTAGTTGGTGTGAACAAGAACTTCTTGTTCACACGACCTATGAAGATGGAAAAGAGTGTTCCGAAACGTCGGCACATAAAATTCAGATGCCAGGGATCACCCAAAAGAAAGAAAACGACAAACCTTATATTGTCTCTTACGGTAATACGAATTTTCTCCCTGTACGGGTCTCGCAGTTGTAAGTTCATTACCTCCGTAATGTGTACATTAGAGCCGGGATAGCGTAGTCGGTACAGCGACTCGCTACGAGTTGGGCTGTCCGGGGACCGAATCCGGGAGGGGGCGAGATTTTCTGTAACCGTCCAGACCGGTCGTGGGGCACACCCAGCCTAGTATACAATGGGTACAGTGTCTCCTGGAGGTAAAGCGCTGATCACACATCAGATCACCCATCTACATCTACCGCCGATTTTAAAGAAATACTGGAGCTATAACATACCCCTCTCCCCTCCTCTGGTCCTCCTACCTTTACGTAATGTGTATATTTCAGGCAAAACTCAGGCACACCCTTCAAGTTAATATGCAGGAAATCTGCAGATGGTGTACAACGAAATATGGCATAATGGTCCATTTTTGGCCTTCGTCCATCGTCTAATTTTAATGAAGTGTCGCGCTGCATTAAAATTACACGATGGGCGAAGTCCAATAATAATAATAATAATAATAATAGTCAGTGAGTCACAGACCATCGTAACAGCCATATAGAGTGGAATATGCCACTTTACTTCATTTTCCCGCCATTTCTTGCGAAATACGCAATTTCCGTTTATCTTATATAACGGCATGCGCATGCGTCTGTACTGAATTGATGAAATCTTACCAACTACGTGTACACGTAGTCACCCTGCGAACAAAACCACAGTAAGCACCGTAACTCGTTTAGCGTAACCGTCACGTTTGGGAGGCAGCTCTTTCTTACTTCTTACTCCATGGTGCAGAGTCCTTCTTTAGAAGCTAACTGGTTTGCAGCTAGTCAAGAAATTCCCCGCATTTCACGGAACCCGAAGTTCATTACCGCACTCACAAGCGTCCGCCACCTGTCCCTATCCTGGGCCAGCCCAATCCAGTCCATATACCCACATCCCACCTCCCGGGGATCCATCCTAAAATTATCCACCCACCTATGCCTAGGTCTCCCCAGTGGTCTCCTTCCCTCCGGTTTCCCCACCAAGACCCTATACACCCTCCTCTCCTCACCCATACTCGCCACATGCCCAGCCCATCTTATTCTTCTCGATTTTATTACCCGCACAATATTGGGTGAGGAGCACAAATCATTTAGCTCCTCGTTATGCAATCTCGGGAGGCAGCTCTACCTCCTCCAATTCCGTGGTAGAGTCCTTCGAGAAGCAAACAGTCGCTTAGTTAGTCCACCCCCCCCCCCCCCTTACAAAACTCGAAGTTTAATTGTCATGTTTACAAACGAATCTGCCAGTGGTCCCTACCTTGACCCAGCACCCCGCAATCTGAAAACAAGGTAACTTTCTTGATCCAGTCGACCCAACTCCTCTTTATAGCTAAAGAAACTCCTTTCGTTAATAATAAAACGCACATGTTACGGCTTTTATACCAAAGCCATCGTAGGCTAAAGCACTATACAGTCATATCAAGGAAAATACTTATATCGCATCATTTCAATTCCAATGTATTAGTGAGGTTTAAATAATGCAATGTAAGGTTTTTCTGTGATATGCTTGTACAGTGGTTTACGCTAATGACAGATTTGATATAGAAGCCGGAACATGCAGCGATTTATTGTAAACAAGAGTTGTGTCGACGAAGTCAAAAACGCACCTTGTTTTCACATTAAAAAACACAACGGGATGCGACACACTAAGATTCTCCCTCCAGTCTACTTTTGCAAAGATGTTTTAAAATTACCTTACCATCTGTCCAGTCTTTCAGTTATATCGACCAAAGAAATTGTTTGTTAATGTACACATGGATCACGAAATTACTGCACGCAGAAAGAAATGCACGAAGTAACCGATTATTAAGCCTACGATCGACACTGGTGGGTGTTTGGAATTAATGCAATCGGCAGGCCATTTAGGGAATTAATGTATGCTCTGACCACCATAAGCTAAGTTGGAATACCAGCCAGTACGGTCACAATGATTTACATTATACGTGTTCACTATCTCTCCTATCCTTACGCCAGACAAATTCAGATGAGATGTGTCTGCTGTACGTATATTCAACTCATTACAGAAAGTTCTGAAATTCAGGGCAATGAAAATACCATTCGCAATTATTTATTACGTAACTAGTTGGCAAAAGTGCATTTGTTATTGTAGCATCACTTCCGTAATCTCTCTCTGTCATTGCAGTTGTGAAGAGACAAGGAAGGGCTGTCGCTATGACTTCTGGGTAGTTGCTTGCTGTTGACACAAATCCGCGCGTAAAAGTGGACGCCGAGAGCGACGAACCAGTGACACGCTGTTAGATCATCATTTTCAGAAACTTTCTTCCCTTGTCTTAAACCTTTAAATGGCCACTGATAATCGTAAATTTATTGAGTCTGATTTACCGTTAAAGAATTCAAATTTCGCCCTGAGAGAATATTTGTTATTTTCTGGGAGCCCTCAGAATAAGCAACATTAATTGTACTGAACGCCGTTAGCAAAGCCAGGTTTGAAGGTCTGACAGCCGTATTGATACACTATCAGACGCATTCTGTGTGAGGTAAGACCCCATACTTCATATATTTGTTTCTGATCAGCCCCTCCTTTTAAAGGGTCAAGCCCCCTGATTTTTTTTTTTTTTACTTTATTAAATATGTTTCCGTCAACACAACTAACATTTAAAGTATAACATTACTGCGACATGTTTAGACTAATGGCAGTCATCATCAGGCTGATCTAAGAACCGTTTAACATTTTGCAGGTTTCATTTCGTGCATTTGGGATCCCATATGCCTTACACCGTATAATATTGTTAGGCAACTTATCTACAGTGCTATTGTATGTAATATAAAGCATGTGTGTGTGAGCGGAGTTATTTGCTGGCCGTTGTTCTTCCACTTCGTGATTCTCTTTTATTTTTGTTAAGACTTAAATAATTTTTGTCATCTCAACAATAGCTTTGGCGTTGTTTCTTGCCTGTATGCATTAAAATTAATTTATTTAATATAAATTATCACATTGTTGACTATGTTCATTGCACATACTGCAAATACACAAGAAACAGCTTGAATCTTGCTCTTGAGAGGCTGAGTAACTTCGAATGGGAGAAAATGCCCTGTATACTGTGTTAAATACAGGTACAGCGGAACCTATGTTGACCACCTTTGGATACACCCAAGGCCACCCAACTTGGGAAACCACTATGAAATTTGAACCGCGCAACTATCACGTGTGCAAATCTACATTTCAAAGTGGAGAGTCAGGTGGTCCAATTTGCAAGCAGGTATATAACCCTGTTAATGAACAGGGACCCTTTAAGTCATGTAATAGTTCAGTTGCCAGTAGAAAACTCCAAAGTATTGTCCAGACTTGTGAGGAGAGGACGGAGGCTGAGTAGGCACAAGGCAGTTCTGATAATGAATGATGAATTCCGTCCAAAAACTCTACAACTCTTCAGGTAGGCCATCACGGGGAGGATGAACTTACACAAACAGCAAAGCACAAAACGTGCAACTGTGGCCAAGATTCAGGATATACAAGTGGCCAAGTTACGAACTAACGACCACGTGTAATTCCATAGGAATTTGCTTGTTCCGTAAAAGTGTGGCCAACTGTGACATGTGGCCGATTTACAAGTGTGGCCAACTTCATACGTTTTACTGTATATTATTTTATCTCACCAATTCCGTTCGTTACTTCTTGTCGGCTTGCTTATCCCAATAAACCGTACACGTCTATACGTGCGTCGGAATAAGCGACGCGAAGTGACAGATATCATAATTACCGCAATAAAAATATTTAGGTAACGTATGTACGTACATTCGAAAGCTTGTATGTCATCTGTTCCCGTAAAACACCTACTCGTCAGGGACACAGTTACTGGAGATACGGAAGTGGTTCTGCTTTAGTATAAGAACCATTAGGATGCATATGCCTGCCAGTGCTTACCATCAGTAACTGGAATTCAATTCAACTTAATATTCGAAACAACGCGTGTTTCACTGCTGCACGGCCGTATTTCTGGTATTTCTGAAGATTCTCTGTAATCCTAGAACCGTATTTGCCCGATATATATTGTCAGTCTGACCACTTTGGGAGGAAATACTGTTCTGTTCGGCCACTGTGGAAGTCCGTTTTCATTGGTACTGATTACAGATTACCGGAGAACGTTATACACATGATTAATATTCATCTTTCTGCAGAACGTTTAAACGGTCAAGGACCTGTTGTAGGAAGCAAGTGCATGATGAGAGACAATGATTTATTTAAACAGCAGGCCATAGTTCTATTTTACAGTTTCTGAACATAGTTTTGTGTGCAGGCCTATAAGTTTCACTAGTGCTAGAACATTATGCCAATAGTATGTTGGACACAATCCACGATCTGAAGTGTATTTTATAAGCATGACGTTTTGAAAGCTTGCCGTACTCCCGTCTGCAAGCGACTGAATGTAATTATAATTGTTTTGATTAAAACACGGCATTTTTATCACTTCAGTGTACAGTGGTGCTATCGGCAATTGTCCACTGGCACAAACCCGTATATCATGCCAATGTTGCGCCTCTTGGTGGAACAAGAACATAAGAGTTGAAACAGAAGAAAGTGGCGTTACTAATGGCGATAGAAGCGGTGATTGAACTCTGACGATACGAGTTGCACAGTCAGGAGAAAGCCACGAGTAAAAGAAAGCATGAAAGAGCATGCAACTGTTTGTATATAGAAAGTACCCTTGCAATGCGGGCATTGACATGTTCTTTTTCTCCAAAGCCTTACTTAGTACCAACCCACGAAACTGGCTATAAGTTTTTGAAGACATCTTAGCCAGATTATTGCCCTATAAAGCACGGTGGAACATTTCCGCATTTCTTTAGCTTCTGCAAGTCGATTTTAATCTCCTTTTATATACTTTCCTTTGCTTATTGCATCGACAAAATATTTGATGGCGGTGACTTTCAGTTGCATCATTCTGTTGTGAATATTAAACCGTAACTCTGACTGGTGGAGGTTCTTGTTTCCGATTGACAAATCGATCATGAAGCAAGCTGCCTCTATTTACTCTAGACTGCATTTACAGTATTAACGGCAGTTACCGCTAGCTTTACAGTTACATCATCGTCTAGCCTTAAGCACTACAAATTGACGTAACTGCCATGCTAAAGCCAACTGCCGAGTTTACATTTCCAAACGATGATCGGACTCGGGTTTATAGCGTCCAGATGTGACAAATTTATTAGCTTTATTAACAATTGTTAGTGGGCTGGGATAGAGAAGTCGGTACAGCGACTCGCTATGGGCTGGAATGGTCCGGGGATCGAATCGCGGGGGGGGGGGGGGGGGGTTTTTCCCACCCCCCCCAAACGGCCCCGGTGCCCCCTCCCCCCCCCCAAAAAAAGGGAAGGGGGTTTCTTTTAAAAATTAAAAAAAACAAAAACATTTTTTT
>Ga0123352_10010767_pt1 | contig 14373 bp, 8 predicted proteins | sample TergutLab28metaG_FD_89700 | JGI IMG/M metagenome (GOLD analysis project Ga0123352, IMG submission 89700) | Labiotermes labralis P1 segment gut microbial communities from Petit-Saut dam, French Guiana - Lab288 P1 | ecosystem: Host-associated > Arthropoda: Insects > Digestive system > Gut ... | reverse complement strand
GCGGACGCTTGTGAGTGCGGTAATGAACCTTCGGGTTCCGTGAAATGCGGGGAATTTCTTGACTAGCTGCAAACCAGTTAGCTTCTCAAGAAGGACTCTGCACCATGGAGTAAATAAGTAACCAATTTCATATTTTGTGGAGTGAGAGAGAAAACCAACGAGATGCAACAGTTAGATGTTTATTTTTAACAATTTCTCAACATGTTTCGGGCATCATTATACCCATCTTCAAGAGAACAAGACGTATGTTACTGCATGTGTTGTGCTGCGCTGGTTCTGCTGGATGTGGTTGGTACCGCTACCAACCACATCCAGCAGTACCAGCGCAGCACACCACGTGCAGTAACACACGGTCTTTGTTCTCCTGAAGATGGGCATAATGATGCCTGAAACATGTTGAGAAAGTGTTGATAATAAACATCTAACTGTTGCATCTTGTTGGTTTTCTCTTTCACTTCACAATTTGCTCACGATGCACGGTCACAGAAACTTACAGCATGCTCAGATTTAGCACAGCTTCTGTATTTTCCCACCCAAAAATGGTAATCTTTCACATGCACAAAATGCTGGGCATGGTTATTATAAAGAAGTGAGCTTCAGTGTGTCAGATGCAGCTGATGTTGAACAGTATACCCTTGCAGCTGCAGCATTGTGTCCTCAAGAAGCAATTTTTAACATCTTACTTGAATTGTTCTATGTAGCAGCTGTCATAAACTGCAAAAATGCTGAACTGTGTATCACATTGCATTTATCCATCCAACCATTTATCTTGTAACAAGGAAAAGTTACACCTAAATCAGCATCTCTGTTTTCTTACTTGTAAATGTGTCAATGGTTATTAAAAATTACAAAATGATACAAAATTTCAGCCATAACACATAGACCATACTGTGTCTGTAGGCAGAGTTGTATGTTTTGACTGTACCTCATACTGTGTGTTTCGTCCCGGTTTAAGGTATGGTGCTCTCATGCCAACAATGTCACTTTTTGATATGTTGGCAAACTGTCTGAGAATCTCGCGCATTCCAATCATTTCTCCTACCCATTCTTCATACCCCTTGTCTTGTAAACCTTGCTGCAGTCTTGAACAAGAAAACAAACCATTGTTAGGCCACATACTTCATGTTTTGGGGAAACATGAGAAACTGCATCCTTATCATTACAGTGGAGATACATAAGGTGGTGTCAGTACTCAGGTTAACTGTTTGTCAGAATTCTGACTTTAGCACCTGCTTCAAGTAGACAAGCATAAACTGGGGGTATTTCAGCCATTTACATCTTTATATATGCCACACTAAATTAAACAGGGGAGTAGAACTGTAGTTCCATTCATTAGAATGTTGGCACAAATTGAGACATGGGTGACCATATTCGTGTCCCAGTCCCTTTAGCTCCATCAAAAGAGGCCAGTACCGGTTTTGGGGAGGGGGTATGGTGAACTAATGAGGACACTGTGGAGAAACTCTTTTGCAACTGCCAAGATAATTGAACGCCTGATTCCATATATACAGGTGGTCCGCCGTATCCGCGGGTAATACGTTCCAAGACCAACCGCGGATAATACCGAACGCTATATACTATATAACGTGACATTTGTGTAACATGCGTATGTGGGTAAATAATTGATAAATTACGCAAGTAAGACATCAACATTAAATAAAGTAATAATAAAGTGCACTGTACACTGCATTGTGTATTTGCAGTGTACTTTCTCTCGTACGTATGAAGGTAAGGGATTCTGACGTTTTAGCCCAATCCTCAAGAGACGATTGAGCAATGAAAAATACAGTACCTGTATTGTACAATATCATGTACAGTTTTAAGGGATGACAGAACAATAAAAATAATGCTTTTTCATCAAAACGCTGCACAAGCAATGAAAAAACGTGTTATTGTTACACAGTTTACTACGAAAATCGTACTACGTACCTGTACATAACCTATAATAAGAAAGTTTTATTTGTTAAAAAATATTTTACCCTATTGTGGGTATTCACCGACTTCCCCATTCTTCTTTTTTACTTTCTGAACATAAACACTGCGATAACGCGGCAACTAATTCGAACAGCGAGAACGCTAGAAGCAGAATGGTGGCAAGTTTGCGGGGGAAGCGTGGGTACGGGGACAAAGGAAGACGAGTCAAGTACTGGGCACAGTTGGGCTGCTGGCTTTCACCATATTACGGACCGTTCTCGCTTGGCGCGCGTTTTTAAACTTGAACCGTTTATGTCTTTAAATTTCCAAATTTTTTTTTCGGACCGCGGATACTGAATCCGCTGATACGGCGGTCCACCTGTATTTACAAGCATCACATGAAAAGTTCAGAAGACATACAAGATATAAAAAACTGGCATATTTGCAAAAATAATGCACACACATTTTTGTATTGGTAACACTAATAGATTGAAAATGCCGTGCATTTAATTTGAAAAGTTTAATTTCAGGTTATTTACATTCCTTTTGTACACATAAAAGTATATGGGTCATGAGAGCAGATAGTGGAATATTTTTTTTTGTCTATAGCAGTGCACATGGAATAATGTAGCTGAAATTCAGATTTATGCAACAGATTTTTTGTGTAAAATTCCTGTCCAAAACTTTGCGAAAATTTTTTAAGTAAGTGGACATTCTGGATGTAGCAGGTTACACACTTTTGGAGGATTTTATACTTTTGTTCATGTTATGAAAGTTAATTCTTCTTACATCTCAGTATATTTATTTTATCAGCTAAATGTTCTTGAGTTTGAAGTGTGCCAAATCAGTTGTGTTGGTATAATTGTCAGTTGCCCTTGGTATCAGCAGCTTCCTAAAGTACCAATTGTGGCCTTATCTTACTGCATTTCACATTGTCACTATGGCAGCTGACAAGAAGCATGTGATACAAGGAGTTCCTTGATATGATGTAAATGCTTTCCCACTTACGAAATTGTTTCTGTTGCAATCTCATGCCCATCATGTGCTAACTGCTGGATCATATTGTAGTTGCTGTATTCATGAGAAACGAAGAAGGTACCTCTTATTGGGCAGCCGTTAGGATTTTTCCGTTCACTTGTGAAAACTCGTTGGTAATGATCAAAGTTGTTGAGATTGACAGCACCATCAAATGTCATCATTACTATCTGAGGAGTCTGAAATGCAACGAATTTCATAGTAATGTTTGTGTGCTTAAAAATTTATGAATTATGAAGCTTGGTGATAGCAATGTGGCCTGTTGAAACCATTCCCCATTTACATGTTTCTGGTAACACAGCAATTAGTTTTCCAGCACAAAATGAGGTGCTTCTTTCAGTTTCATTTAATAGCAGTCATTCTCATAAAAATTCACTTCACTGAGAAAGTGACATCAAAATATAACCCTGAAGGCACATTTTTGTGCAGCAGCAACTAACTTTGGAACAAAAATTTTGTTACTTGTAACACAAATTCGTATAGCTCTACTCTTTCTTTAACCTCGGCGCTAGATGGAGGTGGGTGGTACCCGGCCGCTTTACCCCCGGGAAAGACCCGGTACCCATTGTATAGGAGGCTGGGTGGGCTCCAGGGCTGGTCTGTACAGGTATGGAAAATCTCGCCCTCCACCGGGACTCGATCCCCGGACCGTCCAGCCCGTGGCGAGACGCTATACCGACTACACTATCCTGGCCTACTCCTTTTAGTAGTATGCAACCCTTAGTTAAGTGCAAGGAGGTAGTTGTGGTGTATTTAGAATGGCTGAATGGGTAAGGTGAGGTACTCTTCCCATCACTTGCATGTAGGGATTTTGCAAACTAGGAAGATAATCAATTAGAGGAGATACCTTTGGTCATCATTGAAGCCTTGCTAATGAAGTTACATTTCAAAGGCATGGAGCTTGTGTTCAAATTGTGCATGACATACTTCTCAAAATATTTCTCTAAAGGTCTTTGATATTGGTTGATTTAGTATCTACACTGTTTTCCAGCATTGACAGTAACCCATTGTTCAGTTGATGGGTTGTACTGAAATACCTGTCACCAACTGGAATTCAGAAAATCACCTGATTGAGCTGTAAACCAAAGTCTAGAGATAGGTCCAGTCTGGAGCTTTGCAGTGATGAAACTCATTGCATAGAAAATTTTGGTATTATCATCCTTCATGTTGTGGTCTTCAGATGATTTGTTTCAGCCATTTTTTTTAATCCATGCCACTCATGCCTCCCAAATGTAACCTCCATTCAAGTGAAAAATACATCTTATGAGGTTTACCATTATATAGGTTTCTCCCTTTTTTTTGTGAGTTGGAAATTAGTACCTGTCTGAGTCATTTGGCTTCAATCATGTGGGTGGTACATTTTCTTTGAATTTGTGTTAATAGAATGCTATTTTAATTGTGGTATTTATAACTATATGGAAACCACAGATCACAGTACTCTCCCTGCTTTGTCCTAGCTGATGTGCTTCCCACTTCAAGCATACTTCCCTTTATTCTGTGTCTAGCCATACTGTTCACACACATCTTTGTAGTGTCTGCCTTTATTAGTAACACTTTTGGCTGGTTTATATAGGCCATACAGGCTGGAGGGATTCATAACAGCTGGCAGAAGCATGGGAGTATTGAGTATGGCCATCTTCACCAACAGTTGGACTTTGCTCCGTATCCTCTGTAGGTGCCACATGTTTGATATTGTTTTGATTGTAAAAGAGTTACAAATATGCTGTGCTACTTACATCTTCTGGGTCAAGGTCACCAGGTATATGTGTTCCATCTCGGGAGCAGAAACAATAGGGCAGTTCACAGGCACTTGTGTCACATTTCTTGGCCAGGTCAGCTGGTGGCTCTGTGCTAGGTGCAGGGGCTATGCAGTATGCATTTGATCAGTTCCAATGGGTTTCAAAATGCAGATGGAAGTGAAGTAAAGTGTTAATAACAGGAAAAAGCAGCCATTTGTCCAAGAAGAGACTAACAATATACATAATATGTACAGGAAACAAATTATAACTAAATTTAGTATGTGTTCTCTAATGTGTTGTATTTATTAGAAAGCCATACTCTCAAAATTTTGTAGTTTTTTGTAGGACAGCAATTTACCTGCTTATCTTTTCAACACAATCTTTTAAATTTTCTGTTGGTGGCCCTGCTCATTTGGCAGAGTAATTTTATTACCACACCTCATTTTATGTGTTACAGTTTAATAATGAAGACTTCCAAAATGAATATTACACATAATGTTTATAGTTTTTTTGTAATTGCAAAAAAATTCAGATTTACAAATTTTTGAAGGCATAAAAAGGAAAAGAACTTCTAATTAATGAAAATTTATAACAGATTTGGAATTTAGAATGGTTGCTGTTTTAATTTACTGAAGTGTTTCAGACAAATGGTTCCAGTATAAAGTGGGAAAAACTGGGCGTAGGTGGTTGAAAATATCTGCACTGATAATGACTAATAATAATTGGTGTTCTTCATTTATCTTCAGTGTTTTCCTTAAGGTGTGGTGAACAGAGTGCCATGCTTCAACTTGCCCTTGTATGATAAATTTCATGCACAGCACTGTCTTGAGCTGAAGAGGTGGAAATTTTGAATACCAGGAATACAAAAATGTAACACAAAACAACGTATGTGAATATAAAGATTAGCTGTATTTTGAAGTGTATTAAGTTCAGCATTATCATTGAACTGAGATAAGAATATATTTTAGCATTATGGCCATTAGAGTTTGGCCTTGGCTTCCCTGAGGTAAGAATACAGTGTTAGTAAGTATACAGCTCGGTGCTATTAATATTGCTTAATTAAACGTGCAGATTACTGGCTTTGATTTTATTTTTGCTGATTTACATGTAAGGGAGGTACTTCATAAATTGCTTTGCTCTGGGCCATATGGCAATCTAGTTATGTCCCCTTGTATGTTAAAGGTGGACTGCCAGACAAAACCACATATGTTGAAGTGAATTTGCTTTAATTAGACACTTTTCTTTTAATTTTTATTAAGTCAGTTCCACCTTCCCAGTGTAGTTCCCCCTAAAGCCATCATGTTTTGAACTGTTACCAACATGATAAAATGAAATGAGCTCCTACCTAAGTCACAGAATAAATACTTTTAATACATTTCTGTTTCATGCCTGTGGGAATTCACTCAAGAGCTGCTAAATTTCTTCTGTAACAACAGCAATGTTACAACATCATTGACATTGCCATTGTCATTTTTGTTCTTGGTAAAATTATTATAACTGTGATGTTCCAAGAATCTGCTTTGTCACATAAACTTCTCTTATGTGACTGTGGAATGTAATTTAACATATGCAGTGCTTACTTGTGGAGATGGGGCCACACCTTGCCTCATTTTTGAAGGTACACAGTTTGTTGATGTCATCGAAGTAAAGCCCTGAAGGGCACCTGTTGAGGTATGGATACCCATCTACACACTGTAATATAAACAACAGCAAAACAGCAGTCAGAACGTGGTTATGTTTAGCCTGCTTGCATGTTTGGAGTTACTCGTATAATCTTTATAGATTATGAGTAGTACTCTATGTATACAGGCACTGTGAATAGAAACAACCGTCCTAATGGATATTGCAGCAACTGGTCACTGCTGAAGAAAGGAGTTGTATGTACACAGACCACCGTTTTCAGGCACATTCACAAACTTCTGGGAAGCGATCATTATCTACATCATGTCTGTCTGTCTATTCATTCGCATGGAACTATTCTGCTCCCACTGGACAGATTTTCATGAAATTTGATATTTGAGGATTTTTAAAAAATCTGTTGAGAAAATTAAAGGTTAATTAAAATGCGACAAGAATAATGGGTACTTCATATGAAAACCTAGGTACATTTATCTTAATATCTCTCTGGTTTCATTTGAGAATGAGAAATGTCACAGATAAGAGATGTAGAGAAAATCAAAACACTCATTTTGTGTTCAGTAACTGTTTTTCCAAAAATTGTGCTGTTTATGAAATATTGTGGAAAAATATGGTTACAGACAGTCAATCCACAGATGACAATGTAGTATGGCACATGCAATTAGCCTGCTGGATAACTAAGATCGCCGACATACCCTCAGAAAATGTAATACTTATTGCTTTTCCACAGCAACAGTCATTATGTGAACATGTCTCAGTGTTACATTATTCATACATTGTCTCTCTTGTTTATAATTTTTGGGATGGGGTGAAATTAATTCCTTGGTATTGTGACTGCTTGTTGGCCTATTGTACCATCCTCAGATGACAGATGCATGACTATGGAGTACAGATGTAATGTTAATTGGCAGAGGAAAACCACATGCTTGGAGAAGAACTTGTCCCCTTCCTACTTCTGCAACCACATATCCCCCACATGGACTACCTGGAATCGAACCTGAGTTTTTATGGTGAGAAGCTACCTATCACCCGATCTGTGGCATGGCCTTGTACAAAATATGTGACTTGTATAAGAGATTAAATGGTTATGCTAATGAATGAAATGGTAAAAATGTGTTTAATTTTAAATTACCAAAAATAAGTGGCCAACCTATAAGAGCACTTTTCTCAAGATTCTTTACTTTACCTGGTAAAACCTCCTACATGTTGCAGGATCAGCAAAATTACCATTTCCTGCACCTTCTGGACAAACAAATTCTTTCTCATCAGGTTTCTTCTGTTGGCATTCAGCTGCAAGACAAATATTTCAGAATATTGTAGCAGACAGAAAGAATAAAATGTACAGGAAACAATGTTACCAGCCTGTTACAACTTCTGAGTATCCTGTATCATATGCACCTGTGGACTGATAACAAGTGTATATTGTGGTGTACTGATTAGTAATGAGGAAGACTGTTCTGGCAGGACATAGTAGGAATTCATACTGGGTAAATAGAAAAGACATACAATTCTGTGACTTTGTGTTCCCAAGTTAAAGCATTGCCTAAATTGTCTGTTGTGAGCTAAAACTGATTCTAGGTTCTAAATTCGTAAAACAGAAAACTTCAGAATTAATTTGCTAATGTCTGAAAATTGTCACCAGCATGATAAATATTTGTTTTATGTGTCTTTGCACCCCCCCCCCTTCTCCTTCAGGCTTTAATAGCAAATTTAAAAAAAATAAACCTTTTTCGCATGAAACTCCGTGTAATGGTGTAATAAAAAGCTAGCCCACTTTAATATTATGCAATTGTATACCATCAGTAATACCAAATGACAACTGAATGAATTTTTGAGGTGTTAGTGGCATGTGTATACGTATTGTAGAGCCCAAAAAATGTTATTGGTGGTAAGTGGTCATGGGGTTTCACTTATTAACATTCCTGTTTTGTACACTTTGAAATAACATGATAGTAGCCCAGATTCTATACTTAACTTTGTCTTTGAAGAGAATAAAATTTTTTTGTATTTCAACAGAAAGACAAGTGATAAGGGTTTACCTCATATCCAGAAGCTTTCCCACAACACCTCTATGTCATTTTAAAAGGTTGGGAAGTGTATGAAGCCAATTTTGTAACATATTCTGGTCTGTTATGTCCCTGACAAGAAGGCAGTTGGAAATAAGAGTGTTCGAAGAAAAGAAGTTCTGATAACTTTATCTCATCTTCCAATTTTGTGTCATACCAAAGAAACAGAACTTGGCCCCAAAAAATGCACAGATTGTGTATATGTTTGTACTTATGGCTGATTTCATTATAGATTGTTTAAATCCATCATCATTTCCCATTATACTTAATTGTTTTTACAGCAGACATTGCAAGATTTTCCGGCATTGTGTTTTAACAGAGTGTCAAATGGCCCTGACCTCTCCTAATATATAAGACCATGACATTGGGGTTCATCATTCATAATGAGCCTGTTTGATCATTCGACTAACTTTCATAAGTGGTTGAAAGCTGGCACAAGGATCTGTTCAAGAGTTAAATCTGAATCTTGAAGAGCTTGATACAACATGCATTTCTCTTTACTGTGATGAACAGTTAAAACTTAAATTATAATACAAAGTGTGTTACGTTTTCTTTTTTGTGTTTCTATATATCCTGTTACATCTGAATACAGCTGGTTTTGTTTTCCAGAATTCTGAAAGGAAGACAGAGTGAAAATGGTGTCATTGAATTAAGGCTGAAACTTTTTTTTTAAAGAAATCACGTTATTAGCCTGCTCTAGAATGGAAGAATAGTTGGTTACAAACTACCTCCCTGGAGCAGAATCCATAAGAAACTAATAGTTTCTGAGACAGTTGACAAGCATCCCACTTTTTTTTGTGGTGGTGGGGAGGTGGAAGGGGAGGGAGGTGTGAGCTCAAAGGTACATTACTGTGTTCTCAAGAACTGACAACTAGTCCTTATCTTGAGGCTGGTAAAATGAGTCCAGAGTAATGCTCCTTGTTTTTCTAAGATACGTTCTAATATTGTCCTCCCAGCTGCACATTTAACTCGGCATCCTACACAAATGGGTACCAGCGGTATCTGCTGACCAGTGCATACAGCTGCCAATCTTGCAACCTGCATTTACTGATTATCTAGAAATTCTGGGAGCCTCAGCCTCCTGGAGCCTTGAGGGCCTATCCAAACCTGTATAGGGATAGCTTTACCCAACCACATATAGGTCTTATAAAGTGGGCTCTTATCCTTAGGTTTTCTGCCTAAGGTGTTATAGCTGCCATACATGCTGCATGTTCGGCCCATCTCATACTGTATTTTACCACCCCAATAATATTTGGTGAAAGTACAAATCATGAAGCTCATTATGCTGTTTTATGCATCCTCCTGTTACTTTTTTCCACCTTGCTCCAAACACTTTCCTCAGCACCCAGTTTTCTTACATCCATGGCCTTTTTCCTGTCAGGGCAGAGACCAGTTTTGACATGCAAACCTTGCAGCAGGTAAGATTATAGTTCCATGTGTTCTGATCTTTATTTTTTCAGACAGGAGATGGGAAGACGAATTATTCAGAGCTGAATGGTAACAGGCAGTCCTTTAAATTTCATCTGTTTTTAAAATCTTCATTGCCTTCTCATTTGTCACCACTTTGTTTCAGAATTGACATATTTACAAAGACTTCATGCATAAGTTATGATTTTGTCTCACATTATAGTGACAGAACATGGACATGTATTATGTTCTTTCTGTTTACATCTAAGGCAATTCCCTTAGCAACATCTAAGCAGTAGTTAGTGGATGTGACAGAAATTTGTGATATTTGAAATAATATCAGTATAATCGAATAGGACATTCTTGTATGAAAAATTATCATCAGCAGCAGAGACAAGCAGTATTTAATAACCATATACAATTTTACTTTAAAATTTGTAATTCAGGCAGTTCAGTGGTTATATGTACTGGTATGGATTCATTCCCATGAGTAGAGATATTTTTGTCTTGTTTGTATAAAACATATTCCATGTGTTTAAGTGTACCAGAATGGTGGCAGCTTGAATTTTTGAGGTTGTGTTTTCAAAATAACTGTGAGAACCAGTATTTTTCTAGGTCACAGTTTTCTACACTTTTTTTTTTTTTATGTGTAAAATGCAATCGGAAGAGAAATTATGTTGAAATTGAATGTTGTGTCCTCTTTTCTTCTTTATTTTGTCTGTCACATAGGTATTTAATTTTAAATTGTGCATTACAGCTGTACTTATGGTGTTTTACCCGTTTCATTAGTTCCACTTTCCTTGACTGTCTGTTGATAATCATAACAAATTATACTCTTAAAACACAGATGTTACTATGCATAGCATGACCTGCATCTGCAGGTTAACACAACTGCTTTGATTTTGGGGTTCTTTATTTATTCGTGGTTTATTTAACAATGCTGCCACATTCAAATGATGGGCTATAAATTGAATGTTTTCCATCCCAAAGTGTCATAACATATGAATACAACATGTCAGTCAATAACACAACACTTTATTTTGTATAAAATAAAAATAGTATATTGTCAGGGCGACATGTTTCGACCTTTATTAGGTCATTTTCAGGCCCTCTGAGAAAACAAATCAAAGAGCTATTTATATTTCAGTGCATTGTGGGATCCTAAATGTTTAGAAATTTTATTGTGCGAATGTAACATACATATGTTTGTATATTTTGAAATCTGTGTGACGGTCTTAGCATTAAAAAGTTAACAATTATCTGAGATGGTGGTATATTAAAACCAATTGTTTATAAAATACTGTATAAAATTTGGTTTTACTTTTTAGTTTTTAGAATGTGAACTCTTATATGGCATATTCTTCATTAGTCGGTGATATGAGGAACTGGTGTTTATCTCTCTTCAATGGCGAGGATACAAGATGATATTTCACTTCAAGTGAGATTAGTTATTTCTTGGTGACATTGTCGTGTGTTCTTGCAGACTAAATGGTCTATGTCGATCTCTGTAATAGTGGATATTATTCATAATTTCATAAATGAAAAACTAAACCATGATATGGGGAAGAAGTACAAAATTCTAGACTTGAAAATAAACAAGTTAGCCCGTGGCCAAAACCGAAACCCTGACAGCAAAATCCAGTTTCATCCTAGGGTGGTAACTAACGCAAATATTGAATTCTCTGATGAAGAAATTGTACTTCTAAACAAAAGACTAAAGTATAACTGACCTTGCAATAATAAATATTGGTTGAGCAATCTAGCATTAGAGGCGGAAGCTGCTGTAACGACTCTTCCTGTCCACGAACAAGAATACATAAGATACCAAGTTGCCCACAACCTTCAAAAATTATACAAAAGATCCAATATTACAGAGATTGACATAGACCATTTAGTCTGCAAGAACACATGACAATGTCACCAAGAAATAACTAATATCACGTGAAGTGAAATATCATCTTGTATCCTCGCCATCAAAGAGAGATAAACACCAGTTCCTCATATCACTGACTAATGAAGAGCATGCCATATAAGAGTTCACATTCTAAAAACTAAAAAGTAAAACCAAATTTTATACAGTCTTTTATAAACAATTGGTTTTAATATACCACCATCTCAGGTAATTTTTAACCTTTTAATGCTGAGACCGTCACACAGATTTCAAAATATACAAACATATGTATCTTACATTCTCACAATACAATTTCTAAACATTTGGGATCCCACAATGCATTGAAATATAGATAGCTCTTGGATCTCTTTTCTCAGAGGGCCTGCAAATGACCTAATAAAGGTCAAAACATGTCACCCTGACAATATATTATCTTTATTGTATATAACATAGTGTTTTGTTATTGACTAACACGTATTTATATTCAAATGATGGGATGATTAGTATATGATAAATCAGAAAGGCTGTGGAAGGAAGTTTTCATGGTATAAGTTGAGGTTCTGTCTCAAGAATTTACTTAGAGGGAGTGAAGAAAATGACCAGAAACCTGTCAAGGTATGTCTTCATACTGCTATTTTAATCTAGGACTGTTTATAAATGATGCTGATATGTTGTTCTTGACTGTGGGTGGTGATTTTGTTTTTGTGAATGTTTCAAATTTGTAAGTTGCATGGTGTCACTGTAGAAAGTTTCTGTGTCCAAACAGCATGTCATTTTATTTAGCTGGTTTTAGAACTATTAACATATAGTGATATGTGTATGTCCAGTAAGGAGAAATAAGGAACGTGAGCTAATTTTCTACCTCCACAGTACAGTTTACAGATCTGTTTCTCTTGGCCAAGGACACAATCTTGTGTTCAGGGCATTTGAGGGAATGAAACAAGATCTAATTTTACTCATTTTCCAGACTATGTCATTTCATATTCAAAACAAACACAACATTTTGTGAAACAGATCTGTTCCCAACCTCTGGAGAAAGAATGGGAAGGCATCCACCTAAACAGGCATAGATTTCTTACAGATGATAAAATTTCCTGAAACTGTACTGAGTGCAGTTTGTGTGTATGGATTGTGAACCGGATATATAGTTGATACAAATTGATGTGGTAATCAAAGAAATACATTATTTAGTTATACAGTGTACTATGATGATTCTACTTTCCTTCCAAATGATTTTAATATGGCTTGTAGTGTCATATTGCTTTAACAGCCATTTGGTAACACCAAGTAAATGCAGGTGAAAGTTTATTGCCTCATGTTTAAGTTTTGTTTCAGAGCAAGTGGTATAATGTCATGATGTTATAATGAGGCCTTTCACCCCATAGATTCAGTTGGTATGTGGAAGATTTGTGATGGAGCAAAGCTGCACAATGCAAGTGTCTTCTTGTACTGTCCTGCTAATTTTACGATGGTTCCCTTGCTCCCAATCAACATCTGCATTTTTTATATTCGGTAATACTTAGAACTGATAGTGAAAGAGTGGCATTCTGTAACAGTGAATTCAGTAAAGTGGGGGTGCCTTCAAGGCCAGGTTGTTAACGTAAGGAAAATAATCTCTGCAAGCAAATAATGATGTTAGAAGCTAACGCACCAACCAACGAACTAACTAAGCGACTATGTAACTCAAAGTTTTTCTTGAGAAGATAATAGGTCCTGAGCTAATAGAGAAATTTGTGGAACCCAGAGGTTCGTTGCTGCATTCAGAAGAGCCTGCCACTTTTGCCTATCCTGAACAAGATCAATCCAGTCCATGCCTTCCTCATCCCCTTTGCTTAAGATGCATTTTGATATTATCCTCCAATTTACACCTAGTTTTTCCAAGTGTTTTCTTTTCCTCAAGTCTTCCAGCTGAAACTCAGTCTGCACCTTCTGTCCGCCATACACACCACATGCCCTGCCTGTAACGATGCAGCAATAACAAAAACCTGAATGGAATGTAAAGTTTGCCGTCTTGTAGGTTGTGCCACGGTGTAATCTGGTAGAAGTTTACTGGCGTTCAGAGAATTCTGCTGCCTGCATCATCAGAATGGATGATACATCTACTACATGCTTTCATAACCTTCATAGTTACAGTTGTGATGACCTAATTGGTCACTGAATGGAATGATGATGGGATAAGCTGGATATGTGTGTTATATAAATATTCACAAAGGGAAGCAGAAAATTACTGAGTTGTGAGTTGTGCTGTTGTTCCTCCAGATATGGAAGGTAATTGTGAGTATAAATATGTAGCCACAGTCTACAAAGAATGGTCATGCAGATTGGGGTCTAGATGTGGGATACAGCTCCTCACTGTAAGAATCCACTTTGCTAAGAATGTTACATATATACATACATTCATAAATACAGTAATATACAGTTTTTACAGTGTAAAATAGTATAAGCATTTTACAAAACAGTAACAGTTAAACAACATCTCAGACTTCTAGTTGACCTACATGTAGATATGAAGATAATATTAAAACGGGTGTTACAGACATAGGACCGCCTCTGTGGTCTAGTGGTCAGAGTTACTGGCTACAGATACAGAGGTCCCGGGTTCGATCCCCGGCGCTACCAGATTTTCTGAGTAGTTGTGGGTCTGGAACGGGGTCCACTCAGCCTCGTGAGGTCAATTGAGGGG
>Ga0123352_10010765_pt1 | contig 14374 bp, 11 predicted proteins | sample TergutLab28metaG_FD_89700 | JGI IMG/M metagenome (GOLD analysis project Ga0123352, IMG submission 89700) | Labiotermes labralis P1 segment gut microbial communities from Petit-Saut dam, French Guiana - Lab288 P1 | ecosystem: Host-associated > Arthropoda: Insects > Digestive system > Gut ... | reverse complement strand
GCTCTCTGTAAATATTTGTTTTTTTTTTTTTACTAAGTGCGTGTCCCTTTTTGGGGTCCCCCCCCCTCCCCCCCCCCCCCCCAACGAATGCTGCTGTTCAGTCAGAGCATGAAAGCTACAGCCTGACCACAAATCGAGGCCGGCCTTCCGAAAACGTTAATTTCTTTTTTCCACACCGTCCTTGGAATAGTTCTCCTAAAATCTCATTACCTGATGTGGTCTCTAATAACACACGTGTGTCATACAACACTGTGTGGCCTTTCATAACAAACCATCTGTAGGGCACGGTCATTGAGCATCTGTTAGTTTCTCAGCTAACCTATGAATTGCCCATGTTTAATGGAATCCGAGATTTCATTACCGTGTTCACAAGATCACGCCACCAGCTCCTAACCTACGTTGGCTGAATGTGGGAGATTCACTTCTTGTTAGCCCCTCTATGCAGTGTTCTTCTAATCGGCTTCTTTCGTTCGAAATCCCGCATGCGTTTCTCTTATATTCTTGCTGGGTGAATTCCCTATCTTATTCTTCTTGACTTGATCATTCTAATAAGATTTGACGAGGAACAGAAATTAAGCAGCTCTTCATGATGCTATTGTATTTATTCTCCTTTTACATCTATCTCTTTTCTGTTTCCAGATATTTGTTCTGTTTCCACTCAGTCGGAGATTTCAGTCTTAAAGTGTAATTAAGGTCTCTATACACGCCATGAAGGCCACACAGGTAGCGGATGTATACCTCCAGTCATCATTAACCTCGGTTTTAGATAGAGGTGAGTCGGTAACCTCACGTTCCGGCCGCTTTCCCAGTGAGAAAAGGACTCCAGCACCCGATGAAAATATACCAGTATGAGGAGAATAAATCAGTGCTGAATACGACGTTAGACAGTCCACCTGTCTCTAACTGCCGAAGCAAATGGCTTTGCCTGTTTTTAACTTTACAGTGACCGAATTCTTTATTCTAAGTCGAAATCCGACTGCTAATGTTTTCACTCTCTTTTGCTTTTTTTAATGCTTTTTCTTTACGAGACGCTGCCGACTGGAGGAGTCTGGAGACACCACGTTTACATGTAATTATACACACCTTTCTTACATTATTGTTCAAAGAGGCTCATAAACTGCTGCTGGAGAGTTCCTCCTTGCTGTTATATATACCTTGTTGAAAATTATTCCCTCTTTTAAGGCATTGTTTTTGTATATTAAGGTGCCATTAATACACACAGTCTGCTACCGGTTGGTTCGGTGTGTAGCGTTGCTTGTTGTCTGACGTGCTGAGTTATTATCGAGACAACTTGTTCTGTGCTTTAAGCGGCACAGCCCTATTTGTTGTCCCGTCTTTATGACTCCTTCTTCTGTTGAACTAACACTTCAGATTGTTTAATGGTGCATTGCCAATAGGTTACGAGGGATGCAAATTAACATATAATTGCAGTAAATCCTTGTAAAGTGATTAAACTGTCCACCTGTATCCGGGTTAGCTCAGTCGATACAGTGACTAAAGTCCGGACATGACTGAAGTATTATTGTTTGATTCTCGATATTTTGCTCGTCGCCAAAACGTCAAGACGCCGGGGTCCATCCAGCAACGCCATATGTGGGTACTGGGACTCTTTTCACAGGGGTTAAAACAGCCATCTAAGAATAGGCATAAATCGTTTTGTACTTTTGTTGCCTATTACACCTTCATGTCTTGAGCTGGGACAGTATTAATCTTACTGCTGTTCTACAAATCGGAAGGTCGCTGGTTCGATTCCAGATGGTGTCAGTGGAATTTTTCATTTACATAATCCTTCAGATCGCACTATGGCCCTAGGGGGTGGACTCAGCCTCTAACAGAAGTGAGTACCAGGAGTATTTCCTGGGGGTAAAAGCGGCCGTTGTGTAAGGCTGACAACCTTACCACCATCCTGGGCCATTGTCACGTAATCTGGGAACCTTATCTTCGTGGAACCCTTTGGGCATCTCGGGCCTGTAATGGAACTTATTTACCTTAATAGAGCTTCGACAGATATGGAAATGTTGTGGTAACTTTCTTGTGGGATATAACACAACCAAATAGTGGCGGCATGGGTGTCATTTTTAGCATTCGGTTTGATGGGAAAAGTGAATTTGGAAAGAAACACGCGAAATGTGAGTCCCATAAAGATCATGAACACACATAGGCATACACCTTATATAAATCAGTTATATATATATATTAATGCATTTATACTTGTAAGGCGAGGCCTGGCCCTGTTTTTACTCATTTTGCGAACCATTATTCCTACTTGATGGCTAAAAGTAGACAGACGAAACATGAAGTAGAATTAAATAAAAATAAATCTACGAAATCTATATGGTTGTGTTCGGAAAATAAACACTTGTTCAACAAATACAGATATTCGGGGGTTGCAAAATTCTTAGATAATGCTCGATAGTTTTAAATTATGGTCTTACAGGTTCTGCTGAAGAAGTTTTCTAACTTCTTCACGATTAATACTTTTGTAGAGTATTTAAAATGCAAAACAAGAAAAAAATGACTCAGATTGTAGTTACGTGGTTTTCATTGCGCGGGTCTACGGCGCCCATCAGCGCAGTAAATTGAATTCGGTTAAATAAAAGCTTATTGAAACTTACTGAACAGTCGGTGCAACATAAAAGTAAATGTACGTTAGGATCAAAGGTACTGTAATTTAGCTTCAACCCTCAGCCGCCATCCTCCTTTTTCATCTCACTGTGTTTGAACCCGTGCAACAATAACTCTATTAAGGAAGCTGAGCATGTAAGCTGCCTAGTGAATTAGGCCCCAACTATTAACAAGCTTTACCTCCAACGAGGTATAATTTTTATGAGTGTATAGTACTCTGTGCTTTAATGATAGCCTTTGTGTTTGCTGCTATGTGGAGAAACAGAATTGATGCACTGGTTTGAGGAGAAGCTGTTCCTGTCTCACGAAAAATAGCACCGTCCTTGTCGCACTAATATCCCTTGCAAGGGAAATTCAAGGTAGACAAGCGGTTGATGTCTTCATTATGCTTGGAATGGAGGAGGAGATTCTTGATAGAGGCACGCGTGTTTTGCTACAACAGAAAAGACGTGAATAAGTCAAACATTTTGATGTACTGTCTATGAGAGATTCATAATTTTGTGTAGTACTAATACCGACAAAAAAAATTGTTTATTTGTTCTGTTGCATCTAATGTAGGTGTGTGTGTATACATATATACACGAAGCACTTTTTGCTTAAATTACCGTCTGAAAGAATTTTTAACGTACTGTTAACTGAAATGTCAGCAATCCCATACCTTTGCCAGTCTCAGTATATCCGTAAATCTTTTCAATTTGTCTGTACCTTATTTGGAGTTTGTAATTCCATACTACTTTTTTCACCAATTCTAACAGTCTGTATTATTTTACATGTACAGTATAAACTGTAAGACTACATCAGAACAATATCTTTTAAAAAATTTTTAGTTATTTTACTTACGATAAATGTTTATTTCCAAATTTCTCTTATCTGAATTTGTCAAATTTTCTCATTATATAAAATTATTTAAACTTCCCTATTCTATATACCGTATATTCTCGATCTAATTAGCACTAATTTTTGTCGATTTCTTAAACGAAAAAAAAAAGTTAGTTCGCGGTTCTAATCCGCACCTTTCCTTCAACCGTCTCTTTCCTACAAGGCAGACTGATTCAGTTATGAGTGATGACGGCGAGTCTGATGAATAATAAATTATAAATATTATATAATATATTATATAATATTATAAATAATAAATTATTGTATTGTATTGTTCTTACGGCACGTACAGAGTCTGTCATTTTTTCAAAATCCAGCTCACGACCGCCAATCTAATCCGCACGCGATTCTAATCCGCATCTGATTTTTTTAGCCCTCTGAAACTGTAAAAAGGGTGCGGATTAGATTCGAGAATATACGGTATTCTTTATCTAGCAGAGCTATGTGTCAGGTTAACTCTTTTCATTAGAAGGTAATTTAATTTTACAAGCACAAATCGTTAATCGATGAAAGGAACTGGGCTGTTAAAGGCTGCAGGGAAGGAAAATTTTCATTTATATACTAATATTTTTTTGTCGTGGTAAACGTGGTTTTAAACTATGGGTCTGCATATAACATAGTGATAGGCAAATGACAGCGGTTCATCATTATATGTGTATCTGGTCAAGGAATTTTAATATTTCTGACTGTCTGACAGTTATCAATAGACGTCAGATGGCCTCCACATGCGCAAGCTTTCGTCCATTATGAAAGAAATATCTGAATTTGTAATTCGAATTTTGCACTATCATGTGTAACATAACATGGAACAAAGTGCGTATCCCACATACAAAATAGGCTCTATGTATATCACATTTGGAGAAAAATTACACTAGCCATTTAGGAGGACATGTTTTACGTGAATTTTGAATTTTGTACAATAACGGTGTTGACAGAATTTCTTTTGATATACTGAAGTTGATTACTATAACGTTTAATTAATTTTTTCATTCGTCTTCATTTATAACCTCCAACCAGACACCATAGCTTCCATTTTCAGAGCATGTACTTTCAAACCCACGGGGGTACGAAACTTTAATGCATGTAAGTAATTTTGTTTCAAAATTTAAAATTCATTTTTAATCCTTAGATGCGTGATATTTTTCTTTTTACCTTTTTTCTTTCTGCTGGCTTCCAGCCGCACCGTTCTTTTCCTTGCGTATGCCAAGTATGTACTTGAAATATTCCAGCGCATGTACCGACATTAATGACATTTTTTACTTATGCAACAAAATAAGATCTGCTGAGTTAATGATGGAATGGTGGTTTCGTTCCTTGCGCATACAAAAATATGCTGTTTTTTTTGTAAGGCTTCGAACTGCTCCCCAAACACGCTGAATATGTACACACGACAAACCAGTCCTGCTGTATTAAATGGGTAATGCATCTTAGTTTCAACAGCAGAGGTGGAATAAAGAATACGTCGTACATTGTACATGTTTGGAATATTTCGCTATTCGGTTTGTCTTCTGTCGTGTCGTACTGTGTTCATGTGGCAGAATGAGTTATGCCCATTATTAAATTATATGCGGCAGGATCCTTGCGTTATCCAACGGCTCTGTTTCTCTATCACTGCAGACCAAGCTGTTTCCACTACGTGTTTCACAGAAATATATAAGACACAGACGAGCAAGTGTAATAGCAAATGTGGGTGACAAGTGCTTCGTTTAGTGATGCTGTCAGGTGCCTCGGTTTTGCGTCATTGGTGTCAGATGAATGAAATGTGGGTGTATTGGTTTGGTGGAAAGACACTGTTAGGGGAAAAAGAAATTATTTATCGGAAAGCCTGTTTCAGCGTCCCTTATTTACAAATTCGATTCATCACCAAACAAAACTTCCTGGGGTATCCACTCATTATACAATTTTTACATAACTTTACACAAAAGCGGTTAAACATAGAGGGGTAAATGTAATGGAACTCCACTTATCCGGCCGCTAGTTATCCGGATCACCAATTACTTGGATCAGTTTGGCCCTTCGGACAAACTTATTTTACTACAATTGCTACATCTTTTTGTGACTTAATTTTTGTCATAAATTGTCAAATACACGTAAGGAATTATGTATTTTTACTTGAATAAATATGTAGCTTAAAATAGCAGTTTGTAGAAATTTTTACCACTTCTAACAGCCAATGTAGCCTATTTTCAGAGAAAACCCCAATTATCCAGACATTCTGCATATGCGGGTGGATCGCTGTCCCATTTAATCCGGATAAGCGGAGTTCTACTGCACGCTAAGTAACATTAGTAGGTCGAATTATGTTACATTTCTTCTCTAGGCATGTAAAAAGGTAAAAGGTAAAGTGATCCCGTTACAGGCCCGGTGTGGCCCAGAGGGTGGGTAGAGGTATAACTCTACTGTTCCATGACCGCGGCACTAGAAGGGGTGAGTGGTCAACAGCACGCCTCGGCCGCACTTTACCCCTGGGAAAGACCCGGTACCCATTTTCCAGGAGGCTGGGTGGGCTCCAGGGCCGGTATGGACAGGCGGAAAATCTCGTCCCCACCGGGTTTCGATCCAGGACCGTCCAGCCCGTAGTTAGTCGCTATACCGACTAAGCTACCCGGTCCACTCTCAAGGCCTATAATTTGATATATTACATCAATGTATGTATCAGTGGTTCCTTACCTCTGAGAATATTTCACCATAAAATCTCTGTGCACACCTGAATTAGAAAAGAAGCCTAGCATTGGTAGTAGCCACGGATGAATGCAGTGGGATGATAATAGCAAAGCTTCAGTTTTATTTTAAAACGTATGACGGTGGTGATCATAATTTTTTCAGGTTTTCCCTGCGGCTGTTGCTAAGTTGCTGGTGTTCTTTTGGGTTCCTGCACCGTGTCCTTGATGAACGTTTTGAAGCCTCGAATCAAACGGACTCTTTTCATCTTCAGGGTGACCGAAACTAATTCAGGTGTAATGATAGTTTGGACGATGGTGATGGTGATAATATGCGATTGGTTACATAAGTAGGCCTATATCTTTAAAAAGCCAATATCATTTGTTCAGGACATAGCTTTATTTGTTATATCATTATTTTAATTTGACCTAGGCCTACCGGTTATGCTAATAAAGGACATGATGGCAGTACTTCAAAATTATTCTTAAATTTCCTTGATCTTAAAATTGGCTATGAAGAAGAAGTCCGTCAATTACGATGACTCTAGTGAAGTGGAAGTTTTTTACATTCTACATAATTATGGCGACGGTTTAATTTCCGCAGGCCTTCTCATGGCCAATTTTAAATTTCTGTAGAAATCAGAGTTACATAATAGGAAGCTGGAGATAATTTTAATTACAGAAACCTTTATAATATATCCCACGCTTCAAGAAAAGAAGGTTTACTTGTCGCAATTTATGCAGATGAGACCGGTGGGCTTTGTTATGCGCGTGAGGAAGGCAACATATAATTGTTAATGGCAGATCTGATGGAAAGGGGCCACTTCGGCTAACAACTGTACCTTAAAGGTATACTCACTCACTCACACACACTCACTCTCTCTACTCTCTTGCTCCATGGAGTAGGGCTCTTCTTCAGAAGTAAAACAGTTCTCATCTAGTCAAGAAATTCCCATCATTTTATGGAATCTGAATTACATTACCCCATTTACAAGTGTTCTCCACTTTTCCCTATCCTTTACTAGATAAATACAGTCCATGCATCCCCCTCCGTCATCCAACTTCCTGAAGATCCATCTAAATATTATCCTCCCATCGAAAACCTGCTCTCATTGCTCATAAAAACTGTCTTTTGAATTATCACTTCTGTCCTCACTTGGTACAAGCACATTAAAAAAAATTACACCAGCGACCTCTCATAACTATATATATCACATCCAACACTAAGAACTCTCCTGTATTAACAGCTGATACTATTCTGTGGTGTACAAAAAAAACCTGTTTCCAACCGTTGTTTTTCTTTTCCTTTTCCATAGAAGAAAATATCCCCTGCTCTTACTGTGCCCCCTTTGTCCCACCTAACCTCATACACACCCACTATATTTAATTTATACCTTGCTCATTGCATGATTATTGTTGTCAGTAAATCTGACCTATACAGGTTCCTTACTTTCCATGCACCAAATTTCACATCCCTTTTAAGTTGCTTAGGTCGTACCAAAGGATCATTTCACTCCAGAGGCACACGTACGGTTTTGACACAAGGCTAGCTTTTACGCTGAGGAGTTGTTAGTGCCTCGCCTAAAGCTCAAGCTAGAGGAACACACCTTGTAGACTGTCCACGACGGCTTATTCAATACATTCGCAGTTACCCTGCAAATTGGAGGCCGTTCCTCCATCCACAATCCGTGGAGGCGCCATGGTGACAGGGACAAGCTTATCATGGACTTTAAAGGAACAGGGTGTAGGAATGTGGCCCGTATTAAACATAAGAATAAAATTTGGAATAACATAAAAATGAGTTAATTTCTTGGCTAAAGGGACTATTAGGTCTAGGATTATTCGACTAAGTAGGCCTGAACAAACCCTGCATAAAAGAGGTGTAGGAGTGAATAGAATTTCTCTTCAAAGTGTATTACATTGGATAGGTAGCAAGAACTCTTGACAGCCGAGTTATGGAATTTAGTCTTCTGTTTCTAGCATCACTAACTGTCAGTGCGTGCAAGTTCCTAACTGCTATAAATTTGTCGAATACTTGTTCGATGTCTTAAAACGTCACCGTGGTCAAAAATTGTGTAGGTATTTTGCTAGTTGCCAAGCAATATTTCGTATTACCAAATCCATTAGTTCATTAAGTCATCATCAAACGTGAAGCAAATTACTTCGGCGTATATAATGAAGAAACAAAGAGTTAAATTATTCCCAGGATCACAGCTGTCCTACATTTTCGAGCAGTTGTATGTACTAACATAGTTTCACATACTCTAGAGTCGAATGTTTTGGATAGAACATGAAACGTTGAAAATATACGTCTGCTCTGCATGTACTTTGACTATCTTGCAGCAGGATCTTGCCACTGTTTATGTATGAAAGTTTCAGTGGCGAATCTTGATCCGGAGGTTAGGTCCAGCGGAACGATAGCATGCGGTGTAATGTACACCTTTGTTATGCCTAAACTCCGGATCAGGATTCGCCACTTAAAAGTAGTCTCAATTTATTTAATAACAAAATTACAAACCAAGAGCTTGGAAAATGCTCTACAGGCTTATTTTGTGTCCTATTTACATGAACTGTGGGAACAAAATCTACTTTTTGAAGTACCAAAACTGTGTTTGTGCCTAGTATTAATCCAATGACAACTGCAGTGACGTAACGCAGATTACGACCTCATGGTTTACAAAATGCGTTAAAACTCGATAACCCTGAATTTGTCGTTAACAACAATCAGATTTCCATTGTTGTTGTAACATAAACCACAGGGCACATATTCTATAACAAGCGTACCCTGACTGATTCCCAATGGAAACCAATCACAATGCGACCAATCATTGCGTAGCGCCATTTATACGTTACGCTTTCAAATGTGAGCTTTCGTCCATGTTGTGTTTGGTTATAACTTAAAGTGTATAAGACCAGCCCAATATAATACTCTGCATTAGGCGAGTTTTCAACCATCGGTCCCCTCCCCCTTCCCCCTCCCCAAATTGTGTGTATGTCTCCCAGGCCAATCATAAACAAAGTTAGCATGAGATTTGGAAATTGTAACCAGGAGTGCAGGGAGCGTTGTATAGTAATAAAACACCCCCTTGTATCTGCTCTCTTCTCCTCCCCATGTCAATTGTCAAATAGTTCACTCGCTCTTTACATAAAGCTTCACGTTCCCCGTTTTCTGCAGATTTAATGCAGACTGATCATGATTACTGGTTTCTGGGGGAAAACTCCGCCCTGTATCTGTGATAGCTGGTTGCAGAGGGTGTTGGTGCTGCATTGTGCTGAGACACGGCTGGACAGATGGCTTCATCATTGCTGCGGAATGTATATATCATGGAAATTGTGTGACACTTTTCCAATATATCTTTTGTTTCTTGTCGCCATGTAAGGTGTAAAAATCGTTGTTTAAAATGACTACTCAAAGCCTGCATTAAGTTACTCCCTGCACATTTATAAAAGGTTTTAAACGACTGCTGTCCTCCTTTCCAAGTTTGTTCACAAATTGCTGTTTAGAGTGGAGAATCTGCAAATTTGAAGTTCCTCTTAAATTTTTTGTAAGTGCAAAAACCACTGAGAAATTTTCTCTATGTTGAGTTCTGTCTAGGTTGATTCTGTAGTTTCGTGATAAAGAAAGAACTTCATCGCTGAAATACTAGATTTTAATGAAGCTTATTCCAGATCTGTAAATTCGAATGGTAAAGAAAAGTTTAATTCTGTACCATATACAGGGAACGACCGCGTAAAATGGACCACTTTCAAAATTTCCATAGAAGCTGAAAGGTAACAATGGTCCAATCTTTTGTTTGTTCTCAATAAGGGGAAAAGAATTTTAAAATGATCAGAAAGTGTTGCTGTTTGTAGAGTGTTTTCTTACGTTTTAAATCTGCTTTTTCGTATTTCTCATTTCTGCATCAGTTTTTGCGAAAGGATTAGGTCTACTGCTCAGTTGATGATGTTACAACTACAGCAGTTCAAACACAGCTTCCTTAGCATAAAGTGGGAACTCATTATTTTATATTGTGCCATTCAATCTCTGAATGCCTTCAGTAAGACGAAAAAACTCGTGTTGCTATACACTGAACCGACAGCAGTTACCTACTCTATATGGTCCATTTAAGGAAAATGATGATGAACTATTCTTTATACATTTTTAAAGATATGAGATTTATTAATCAGCAGATAAACCACATGGTGTCCGATATAGGCTACCCCCCACTTGTGTGTTCAAAAACACTGAGCCTTTTGCAGACATTGCTATAACGCATGATATGAAGAAAGCCTTTCACTTTCTTTCCACTTACACAAACATTTACCTTGAATATAAACTTGCCTTTCGCACTACATTCTCACAAACACCAGGTTCAGTCTCTTTCCAGCTCTTTGGTCCCGCAACCTCGATAACCCCTTCACTGATCTTAGTACGCCATGAAAATTTTACGAGTCGTTTTTATGTGGCTGTTTCCCCTTCGGCGCAGTTTGGTACGCGGTTACTGTGCCTCCGGTCGCCTCATCTGTGGTGTAATTTGAAGCGAATTTCGGCTATACACTTTATACGTCGTATACCCCGTTTGCTCAGCTACTTCAACCTCTTGCCAACCTATTTTATTGGATGTGTGTTCCCACCGCGTAAACAACTGGCCATCATCCTATCAACGGCCAATCTTCTCGCTTGTTTTATAGTAGTCCAAGCTCAATCGTATTATAGGCGTACCACTACATGCAGGATGTATTCCTTCGTCTCCCCACCTCAGACACATTATAAACGCGGATTCCAGTGACGGCGCGGTCTAAGGCGTGGGTCAGCGGCTGCTCGCTTGCTGGGATCGTGGGATCGAATACCGTCAGAGGCATGGATGTTTGTCCCTTGTGAGTGTTGTGTGTTGTCAGGTAGAGGTCTCTGTGTCGAGATGTGGAGATGTCCAGGGAAGTTATATCGAATGTGACGTGTCCAAAGAGTGTGATCGTGAAGCCCCACAAGGGAGGTCATGGCCCAAAATCGGGTCGAAGCGCCGCAGGAAAAAACTCTTATACCCAGTACGTGGTACGCATAAAATTACTCTTTTTTCGGTAATAGGGGGCTGATTTGAAGTACTTATACACTCATTTATGTGATGTAATAACACAGAATGCTGAATCAGCGCACATTTTGGTAAACATTTTTGCACGTTTATCCCATGATTTCCGCCATTTTATATGAGTAGTGTAATTTCATGTTGGCAAACAGAATATTTAGCATAATTACAACTTCATTTTATAAATTGCAGTATTTATTTATGAATTATTACAGGATACAGTCTTATTTCAAGGATTTTTAAGGATGGATCCCAAATATTTGCGTAGTGTTCTGTACATATGTACAGCGTCTCATTAGGTTCTCAACGAACGATGGAAGTAACTTTACTGTGTGCCCAGTGTATCAGTTCAAGTCCGTTTCTGCCGTACACGACATTCAGATCGGCATCGGATACCATCTAGCTTTCCAGCTGCCTGTACACTGGTTTCCCGTTATTTCTTACAGGACAAAGCAGCCTGAGCGTGAATCTGACTGATCATGTTCATCTTGTGCCTGGTTTAAGATTGCTCAGAACTTAGCTTCATTTCGCTCTGTATGTTTCAACGCTGTGTTTAAACAACAAAAGCTGTATGAAAATACGAGGTGAAGCAAAGGAAAGCTTTATGGAAGTAGAAAGTGAGCGTTTTAAAATGTACTAGTTCGTATGTACTCATGTGTTAGGTTTATATTTAATTTGGATAGCTTAATTTGTGGGTCTGTGTATAGATCTAATTGACAGAAAAAGATGGCAAAGGGTGAAACGCAAGACGAGTTTGAACATTTCACCGAAAACAAACTGCAGCAATTTGTTCGAAACGGTGACGACTCTTACATGTAGGCTGTTTGGGAGGTGCTAATTTTGCTGGTTGGTTGGGACAATGACTGAGGGTTTTCGCGGCTCTCCTTGGTCCCTACGGCCTGGATACTGTCTTAATTTAGCTAATGATCGCCCTTCCACATTCTACTCACTTCCTAATCACATAATCTACTAGGAAATTCGGTGGTCTGAATTGCTTACCGCTCTGATAAGTAAACCGCAGATATAAACAACAAGGAATGCAGCATACGCATAACGCAACATTGACGAGCGTTCGCGTAACCATTTTTGTCATGAAAAAGCAATAAATATTATATATTCTGAGCCAGTGTTTGTAGTCGTACTTATTCAGCACGCCAAGCGCATGCCCTGTGATGTATTGCCATCCTTCGCCTCTCTGGTTCTAACACGTTATTCCACATTAACTAAAAAACAGCACGATTTTCGGAAAGAAGTGTGTTGAAAATGAAATATGTGTTTTGAGTTTCTCTGCGTTAGGCTGAAACATTTCCGACGTTATGCAGAAATGCGCGGGATATGATAAACAATAAAACATGCTCCGCAGATTTTCGAAGAATAACCTAATGTTAAATTTCACGGAAATCCTTCAAGTGGGAGCCGAGTTGTTCTATACGGACGGACGGACAGACTTGACAGACACGACAAAGCTAATAGTTGTTCATCCTAATTTTGCGAAATCACCCAGAAACCAATAAGGCAAAAGAAAAAAATTATTTCTCCTGATCTCCACATTGTTCATATTTTATATTACCTTGATCATAGTGAATGAAGCGTGTATTTCGACAACGTCACTCCACACTGAATTTCCTCTAGCCCTCTAAATCCAGTAGAGGGTATCTTGATGAATAGGAAGATGTAGCTGTCTCTTTTACTTCTCGAAGCAAGAAATGTGTTCCGGTATGTCGTTAGTACAAGAAACGTACTTGCTGATCATATACTTAGTCTGACTTGAGCCCTATTTTTCCTACATGTCTACCTCTCTTGGTCTTATCGGTTGATTTTGCAATACTATCCCGTTCAAACTCGAAACTTTTCCACTTTTCTTGCCTCATGTGGAGGTACTCTTCTCCTGGGAGCAGTAAATATGGTAAATGCTTACGTGGAATAACCGCTCTTTGGTCTAAGCGAGTTCGTTGCTGAGGTGTCCATAAAACAATGAACTCGAAATTACAAGTTACAGTTTATGGTCTATATGCAGTATTGTAAAACGTAATTGCCTTCTCTCCCTCTCTCTCTCTCTCTCTCGCCCTCTCTGTCCCAACATCTCTGCAACCCCCAATACTCTTTCGACGCCACTAAATAATATACCACCAATTACAACAGTGGTGGTTTTGTAGCCGTCGTATATCCAAACACAAATTTAATTCAAGATTATGTATATTTTGACTATTTTGATAAGGGGCCCCTTTGCTTGGTATTAATTAAGATAAGGCGGAGTTGTGCTTATTATGAATAGGAATTATGCGTTCTGTAAGAGATGGAGTTGTGTGCCTTACAGCTAACAGGTTAAGATGGTGTTGTGTACCTTACAGCTAACAGGTTAAGATGGTGTTGTGTACCTTACAGCTAACAGGTTAAGATGGTGTTGTGTACCTTACAGCTAACAGGTTAATATGGTGTTGTGTACCTTACAGCTAACAAGTTAAGATGGTGTTGTGTACCTTACAGCTAACAGGTTAAGATGGTGTTGTGTACCTTACAGCTAACAGGTTAAGATGATGTTGTGTACCTTACAGCTAACAGGTTATTCCTTGGTTCTTCAGCTCTTTACTCACTAACAAGTAATATTACTAATTAAAAGAATTATCAAACGGGCAGAAAGAAGCCTAACACCGGAATTACGTGAATAAACTTGGCTATATTTTTTTGTGTGATAATCAGAAGTGGAACTAATAAGTCTTTGGGTTTCTATGAACAAAACCCCACAGTTTCAATGGGTCACTGTCGTTCATTTGAGCTTTCCTGTTACCAACAGTCATGTTTCGAATTCGTATGATTCCTATGTCGAAAATTATCACTGTGTCGTTGTGCCCTCTCGCCGAAACATTTTTTGGAGGGGGGTGGGGGAGGTTTTAACTATGTAACTATGTAATATACAACGAGTGATATCTGTTCAAGCAAAAAACGTCATGAATCCGGAACGCTACGTTAAAATTGTGGAGCTTGCCTTCGGTAGGTGTGTGGACCATAGTGATCTGCGTAGAAGCCCATATATTCTGTCAAATATAGTGAAATACGCGTCACTAAATTAAACGTATTCCCCCCCCCCCAAACCTTCCATTAATAAACGGAAAAGGTTTTCGTTTCCTTTTTTAACATTTTTTGGGG
>Ga0123352_10010763_pt1 | contig 14379 bp, 13 predicted proteins | sample TergutLab28metaG_FD_89700 | JGI IMG/M metagenome (GOLD analysis project Ga0123352, IMG submission 89700) | Labiotermes labralis P1 segment gut microbial communities from Petit-Saut dam, French Guiana - Lab288 P1 | ecosystem: Host-associated > Arthropoda: Insects > Digestive system > Gut ... | reverse complement strand
TTGCATAATCGGAAGCTGCAGAGGGAGCGCCTTTCAAATCAAGTCCTGCCATACCACTAGCTATTGATAATTTTAGAAGTTCATCGTCAGCTAGGTTCTTTGCTTTTACAATAGAAATCACAAATGGCATTATCTTATAGGCAAGATCGTTAAAACTCTTTGCATGGTGCAAATCAATACTTGAATCACCAGTTACCGTATAACTCATGACTTTCCGAATAATATCGATTAATTCTTGATTATAAATTTGCGCCGCAATATGCGTTCCATTAACATCATACTCAAGAAGTTTATTGAGATTCATTACAGTATGTTTCTTTATTTCTTCTTGCTCTGAATCAGAGAACTCCAACTTCGACATGAGGTCGGTTATTAATCCATTAATCCATTCATCGTAACTAACATCATTGAAAAATAAAAGAGGCTTATTAGCTCTTTTATCTTTTATAGTAAAGGATTGTAATGCGAAACCATCGTTAATTAACAAAGGATTCGCAAAAGAGTCTTCGTACATACATAATAAATTACATAGATTATCTTTTATTTTATTACTGTCGAGAGTGTGCATTTGAACTACTCCTTGCTACATAGAATTATATATGGAATCCTTTGCTACTTCTAAGAAAGAAGATAGATATACTATAACATAATCATATAATTGGTTCGGTTTGAAAATTTTTTTTATTAAGTTCCAACTATAGTCAAACAGCTTAACATACTCTCAGCATCGTATGGCTAATATGTGGTTAATTAAATAATGTGAACACTGTGAACAAATCTCATTTTCTGGAAGAAATCTTATATAATCCATTTGCTCACTATTCCAAATTTTTAAAAGTCTTGATGTCGCACATTTCCACAACGCTGATCCTTTTGACTAGAAATCAGTCCGCATGAAAATACATCGCCATTACTTTTAATTGTAGCGGTCAGTTTTCCTGCTGAGCAACCGAATATTTCCGAATAGAGTATAGTAAACGGGAGGTAATAAATGAAACGTAATAATCTGTTCACATTGCCCGATTTGCTTTTTCACAGCATCAATACATTTTAATATCGTTTTCTGTAAAAAGTATTTATCTTTATTCTCTACGACTCTTCCTGCAATTTTTACCATTCCTATATGTATATTACAGTTGAGATTTCTTGCAAGTAAATCACTTGCAAGAGTTCCTATAAGGAGATAGTTTTTTTAGTAATTGTATAGTTAACCACACATGGTATATCATAAATACAAAGCAGTTTTATCGCTTTCATGGCTTTACTATATGTTCCATCTCCGCGTATAGCATCATTCACTTTTTCGTTGCCACCAATACTGACTCTAACTCTTTGCAAGTGCTTGTACTCCTCGTTTTGTTGCAACATCATCAGAAATAAGGATACCATTTGTAAATATGGTAAAATTTATACTATGCCTTTCAAAAATATGTAATATTTCAAATATGTCTGCTCTGCAAAAGGGTTCCCCTCCTGATATCTTAACATTAAACACACCAATAGATGCCAGATTTGAAATAATCGAGTCAATTTCACCTATACCTAATTCTTCATTTTCTATTTTTCCAGATGAGTTAAAGCAATGATTACAGCGAAGATTACAGCGTTTTATTACTTCAAAAAACACGGTTGTTGGTGCGGTAATTAGTGTATTCAGTATAGGCGAGTTAATAAATTTGCAACATTTCTCATAAAAATAATTATTAGATAATAAAGAAGGATCACCTTGATTCATAGGGAGAAAATATATAGGTTTCAATCCTTCTTTAGTATGTACATTTTCGCAAGTAAGATACAATTTATTATCACTTACATCATATAACAGACCTCCAAACGTTTCTTTTCTGAAGATATAATTCATCTTACTTCTCTACTTGCGATTTTTCAACCTTATAATGTTTCTGGAAATAATAAATAAACGCTAAATTTAAGTTTGCCTTCGTATTATAGCATAATACCTACCGCCGTGTATATCAAACTAATGCATTTTCCTAAATACGACAAAACTTTTACAAGACTCAAGCTTTAAACCGCAACCCGACCTGACGTTTTGTGGTTTTCTTATTTTAAGAAAAGGAGGAATCAACATGGAGATAATAATACTCGCTCGCGCACCACCCAAGATACTTCAAAAATGTAGACAAAATCAAAAAAAGAAAGGAGATAGTCAGAACCCTCTTCGCGATGTACATTATCTTGTATTTCCAGTATGGATGTTTATACCGTTTTAAATCTGAAAAGTACAAAACATTTGCGAAATGAATGTCTGACTTGAACATCATGGCTTTTGTAAACGTACCGAAAGACCTCAGTAAAGTAAAAACGAAGGTGGCTCTGAACTTGACAAAACGGCAGCTTTTCTGTTTTGGGATAGCTGCTGTTCTTGGGATTCCGGCTTATCTGTTATCGCGCGGTGCAATAGGAAATTCAGCGGCAGCACTCTTTATGATTGGGATAATGTTGCCACTCTTTTTCCTTGCTATGTACGAAAAAGACGGTCAGCCTGCGGAGCTTGTTCTGCGTAACATGATCCGCACAAAAATCGTATGGCCAGGCAAACGCCCATATAAGACAGAGAACCTTTACGATCTCATGGAAAAGGAGGCGAAGATCGTTGCAACAAAAAGCAAAAACACAGCAAAGACGGCTGTCGGAAAACGTCCGAAACGCAAAAGCACTAGCAAGAGATAGCCGCTCGGAACGCAGAAGGAAACCAACTGCCAAGAGACCGCCCGTACAAAAGCAGGGCGGTTTCTCTTCATCAATGATGGCGAGGATATTTGGGCGGGCAGATAAACCGGAAACTGCACAGCAGACTATCCCATACAAAGAAATGTACCGTGATGGAATATGCCGTGCAAGTGACAGGGTATACAACAAAACCATTGAGTTTCACGACATCAACTACCATTTGGCACAGAATGAGGATAAAGCACAAATTTTTGAAAACTATTGTGACTTCCTTAACTATTTCGACTCCAGCATCTCGGTACAGATGTCGTTTGTGAATCAATACGGAAACTCCGATGAGTTCCGGCAATCAATTGAAATACCTGACCATGGTGATGATTTTGACAGTATAAGACAAGAGTATGCAGAAATGCTCAGAAATCAACTTTCAAAAGGTAATAACGGTCTTGTCAAGACAAAGTACATCACATTCGGTATTGAGTCGGATAATCTCAAAGCCGCAAAGCTCCGACTGGAGCGTATTGAAACTGATATTATATCAAACTTTAAGACTCTTGGTATTGTGGCACGGTCACTTACAGGGATGGAACGTCTTGAACTGTTGCATAATCAACTCCACCCTGATGGAAACACCAAATTTCGCTTCGATTGGAAAGACCGTGTAAAGACAGGGATGTCCACAAAGGACTTCATTGCACCATCTTCTTTTGACTTCCGTGATGGCAAGTCATTTCGGATGGGCAGGCACTACGGAGCAATTAGCTATATTCAAATACTCGCACCGGAACTTACAGACCGGATGCTTGCTGATTTTCTTGATATGGATGCTCCTGTTACTGTAACAATGCACATCAGATCTATAAACCAAGCGGATGCCATTAAGATGGTTAAACGCAAGCTTACCGATCTTGATGCGATGAAGATTCAAGAACAGAAAAAAGCTGTCCGCTCCGGCTATGATATGGACATTATTCCAACCGACCTTGCGACTTACGGAAATGAAGCAAAAACATTACTTGAAGATTTGCAGAGCCGTAACGAGCGTATGTTCCTTGTTACCGTGCTTGTGATGAACACATCAATTAAAAAGCAAAAGCTTGGCAATGATGCTTTCGCTGCCGGAGGAATTGCACAAAAGTATAACTGTGTACTCAAACGTCTTGACTATCAGCAGGAGCAGGGGCTTGTAAGCACCTTGGCTCTTGGAGTGAATCAGATTGATATTAAAAGAGGTCTGACAACATCAAGCACGGCGATTTTTGTGCCGTTTACTACTTGTGAACTGTTCCAAACTGGCGAAGCTATGTACTACGGACTTAATGCGCTCAGCAACAATCTCATCATGGCGAACCGGAAGGAACTCAAAAATCCCAATGGACTGTTCCTCGGCACTCCCGGCTCCGGTAAATCGTTTAGCGCAAAAAGGGAGATTGTCAACGTATTTCTGCTGACAGAAGACGATATAATTATCTCTGACCCCGAAGCAGAATACTTCCCGCTTGTGAGCAGGCTGGGCGGTCAAGTCATCAAACTATCACCCACTTCTCCGCATTATATTAACCCGATGGATATTAATGTTGATTACTCCGATGAAGATGATCCGCTCACACTTAAAAGTGACTTCCTTCTGTCACTGTGCGAATTAATTATTGGCGGAAAATCAGGGCTTGAACCTGTTGAAAAGACCATAATTGACCGTTGTGTAAGGCTTGTCTATCGGGATTATCTTGTACATCCATCACCTGAAAAAATGCCTATCTTGGGAGACTTATATAACCTGCTCCGCTTGCAAACCGAACCGGAAGCTCAACGTATTGCCACAGCACTTGAAATCTATGTCACAGGCTCACTTAATGTCTTCAATCATCAGACGAATGTTGATATCGCAAGCCGGCTTGTCTGTTATGACATCAAAGAACTCGGGAAGCAACTTAAAAAGATTGGTATGCTGATCCTGCAAGACCAAGTATGGGGCAGGGTTACTGCAAACCGTGCCATGAAAAAAACAACATGGTTTTATCAAGACGAGTTTCATCTGCTGCTGAAAGAAGAACAGACTGCGGCATACTCGGTAGAAATCTGGAAAAGATTCCGGAAATGGGGTGGCATTCCTTCGGCGCTAACGCAGAATGTCAAAGATCTGCTTGCATCACGAGAAATCGAGAATATATTTGAGAACTCCGACTTCATTTACATGCTTAACCAAGCAGGTGGTGACAGGCAGATTTTAGCAAGACAACTCGGAATTTCTCCACATCAATTATCTTATGTCACACACAGTAATGCCGGTGAAGGGCTCTTATTCTACGGAAACGTCATAATCCCATTCACCGATAAATTCCCTAAAGAAACGGAAATCTACTCATTACTAACAACTAAACCCGGGGAGGTGGCTAAGGTATGAGTAGTGATATGCAAGCAACTAACGAAGCCGGAGCGTTAAAGGAGTTTGATGTAACTATTGTTGAAACGCTTACAAAAACAGTAAGAGTAGGAGCAGTTGACCGGGCAGAAGCGGAACAAGCTATAAAAGATAATTGGCGTAATGGCAGAATCGAGCTTGATTCCGGTAACTTTTTTGATGTCGAGTTCCAAGCAACAACGAAAAATCCTGAACTGGCTATTACTCCTGAAAATACTTTCAACATTGACACAAATAGCACGGTTTTACCTGAAAGCTTTTCAGCGCTCCCTCTTATAGAAAACGAGCATGTTCTTGATTTGCTCGATGTATTGGAGCGTTGCGGGAAAGACACATCAGGACTGACCTCGCTCATAAATTATGTTAGTGAAATGGATGGGTTTGTAAAGCGCATGGAAGACACCATATCTTCCATGAAAACGCAGCTTGACTCGATGAAAAACTCAAAGGATCAGCCATTAAAAAACTATCTAAGTAACACAATTGCTGCACTTGAAGAAAAGGTCGCAATATTGAAGGAACATATCAACAACATTAAATCACAGATTGTCGAGAGCTGTAAAAAAGCACTAACGGCATTTAAAGAAACAGGAATCTCTGCTCTCAGTAATATCGCTTCTTTCTTCAAGATAAAAAGAGATATGATTCAGTACGTTAAGAACGTTGACAACATAATAAATGCTAATGACAAAACTGTTTCAAAAATCGAAGCGTTTACCAAACAGTACCACGCTGCGGGATCACATATCAAGAACATGGCTCGTGTTGCTGTCGGGAAAGAATCGCTGACCACAGTAAAGGAAGCGGGAAAACTGTCAAAGGCAGTTGCTGCTCCGTATCTGCTGCAAAACAAAGTCTTGAGGAAAATGAAATCATCGACTGAGAAAGCTATATCAGGACTAGAAAAAATGGAAGAAAAGCAAGCTGAGAAAAAAGCTGAACGTGAGCTTGTGAAAAAGCCATCTTTGCTTGAAAAACTGGCTGCAAACAAGAACCGCGTAGAACAAACAAAACTCGATGTACCAATTGTTGAGCGGGCAAAAGCTCACGGGGTCGAAGTATGAGCCAGAAGTTTACCGCTCGGGATAAAACAACTCAGAAAATGACAAAAGACGGTCTTATAGAGCAAAATGCTGTTTCCGGAGAAAGTACCCGCATAAGCAATCGGCAAACCGATATAGATTTGAGGGGCGGAGGCAGAACAAACGCAAACCGTCCCCCTTCCGCTGATAGCACTAATAAGCAGCAAAGAATGAACCGGAAACAGATACATCAACAGAATATTGATACTCCTGTTAACGATGCGGAAGCAACAAAATCAGAGCACAGCAATAACGCTCATCATCAACATCAAGGTGAGTATTCAGTAGTACCAACACATCAGGAACCTCAACAATCTGCACCTACAAATAATGATAGAGCTTCACAGTCTGGTGGTATACCAAAATCACGATTGCAGACAAGCAGGACAGATGTTGAACCTGTGCATCAGAAGTCTCAACAATCATCAAAGTCATACTATCATAACATCTCACAGCCAAATGATATGTCGAAATCACCTTTACAAACAAAAAGAGCAGATACAACAAAAGTTGAAAATTCATTTCAAGGTTTGCAGAGTTCGCAATCCGTAAAAGTAGATGCAACAAAACCGGCTGAGAACCCTGCATCAACGTTCAAAACGGACAAGAAAAGATTGCAATTTGCAAAAGATGAAGCATCGCCTGCGAAGCCAAAGTCTAAACAATCACCAACTGACCAGAAGTATGACACTACGGATGGAAAGATTGAGGTTGCGGAACATAAGGCTGACGGGAGTATAAACAAACCCGATAAAGTACATCAAAACCTTACTGATAAACAGAAACTTTCTAGAGCTGGTACTGTTACTAAAAAGAGCAGTAAAGCAAAAAGTAAGCTTTTGTTTGAAAATGCTCATGTACAAAGCGGTCGGTTATTGAATACTCCTGCAACTGTCACTTCTGTAGGAGTAGTTAAAAACTCTGTAGTGAACAGTGCACATGAAAAGATGCATGAAGTTGAAAATGAAAATGTTGGAACAAAAGCTGCTCACCGAACAGAGATGGTTGTTGAAGATGGTGTACGCAAAACTTACAGATTAGCAAAAAAATCTGCTCGCCGGAGGGCACAAAAGCTTGAACGGACTACCGCAAAGAGGAAAATCAACTTTGCTCATCGTAACTCCGTTGTCCGAAATAAAAAAGCGCAAAAAAGTATACTTAAAAAGGCAGCTCATAAAAGGAAAATACGCAAAAGCCATGCCAAAAGAGTCAGAGATGCAAAAAGAGTGGCAAGGATTGTCAGAAGACTTGGAGTCGCTTTAATCAAGTTTGGTACAACAACAGTAAAACTGATTGCAGCTAACCCAAAAGTTGCCATTATCCTTATACTGCTCATACTAGTTATCTTCATAATCATGTCAGCTTGTAGTTCCGGCGGTAACTTAGCCGGTGGAAGCATAACAAGCATTGTCCTTTCGTCCTATCTTGCACAAGACCATGATATGCTTGGTGCTGAAGCTGTCTATGCGGGTATGGAAGCAGAGTTGCAATACTATCTCGACAACTACGAAACACTAAATCCCGGATATGACGAGTATGTGTATGAGCTTGACTCTATATGGCATGACCCGTATGTACTCATGAGTATTCTACATTCATTACATGATTTGGAATGGACTCTTGCTGAAGTACAAGGCACTCTGGCGATGTTGTTTGACAGACAATACACACTTACAGAAACCGAAACTGTAGAGATAAGGACAAGAATTGAAACTGTTATGGTAACGGTTACTGTAGTTGATACGGAAACAGGAGATGAATATGAGGAGGAACAGGAAGAAGAAATAGAGGTTGAGTATGAATACTGGATAATGACGGTAACCCTTGAAAATGCTAACCTTTCACATCTTCCCGTTGAAATGATGAGCTTCGATCAGCTCAGCCGGTATGCTACTCTTATGAGTACACTCGGCAACCGCCCTGACCTGTTCCCTGTCAGTCAGTTTCCCAATGCATCATTCAGCCTTGAATATTTAAGATATGAAATCCCACCCGAATACTTCGGTGATGAAGTTTTTGCCGCAATTATCGCAGAAGCCGAGAAGTATTTAGGGTTTCCTTATGTCTGGGGAGGGAGTCATCCATCAACATCGTTTGATTGCTCAGGATTCGTTTCGTGGGTCTACAATCAAAGCGGATGGAACTTCGGACGTTTGGGAGCAAAAGCACTATATAACATTAGTACTCCAATATCACCGGCTAATGCAAAACCCGGTGACCTTGTTTTCTTTTGGAGGACTTATAACGCACCTGACCCCAACGCACCCACACATGTAGGCATTTACGTCGGTGACGGGATGATGCTGCATTGCGGTAATCCTATCGGATATGTATCAATTAACACAAATTACTGGCAAAACCACTTTTTCGGGTTTGCCAGACCCTAGAGAGGAGGCAGAAATGGATAATCCGAAAATAACAAAGCTCAAAAATGAGATTAGCATTACCAGAAAGAAAATCGCTGACCTTACCGCAAAGCTCCGTGAAATGGAGCGCAAAGTAACAATACTGGAAAACGAGGAAATCGTTGCGGCGTTCCGTAGTGAGAAAATATCTGATGCGGAGCTTTCCGAGCTTATGCTCTCGATACGGAAAAAAGGGTCAGACAAGAAAGCGGTAAGAAATAACGAAATGGAGGACACAAACAATGGAATTGAATCAGAACAGTAAGTTGCTCATTTTCATGGCACTTCTAATTGTAGTGGGTGCTTTACTTATCCCCGGCAAGGCATATGCCTATACAGACCTCACGCCCAATGATGAAGCTTTAACCATTGATAATGTAAAGCTCAGCGGTGATATGCTTTCTTTTACGGTAATTGACAAAGAAAGCGGGCTTATACAGGAAATTGAATTAAATATTCTTGATTATTATGACCTGTACAATGAGTTCATCACAATCGAGGTACAGAACCATGATGGCAGTAAAATGCGTACTTTTCAAATCAGAAACCCCTATTATGTTCCGGGGTTTCAACCACCGATAGACGATGAGATACCCGATATACCGGAGTTACCCGAATTGGATGACATACCCGAGGAACCTGATCCCCCAAATCCCTTAACACCTGATGGTACTGGTACTGTGCTTGATAATGCAAACGGCAGTGAAGGTAAAGAGTTTTTCACCGTTGAAACACCTGATGGTAACATCTTTTATCTTGTCGTAGACCGCCATAGGTCTGCGGAGAACGTATATCTGCTTAATGCCGTGACTGAACAGGACTTGTTATCTCTTGCGGAAAATGACGAAATTCCTGAACCCATTACCCCGATTGTTCCGATCGAGCCAATTGAACCGGAACCGATAGCACCAATTGAACCGGAACCGGAAGAACCGCCTACTAATAATGGTGGTAACGGTACAATGATATTCATTATAATAGCCGTTATCATTGTCGGTGTTGCAGGATATTACTTCAAAATCGTCCGTCCAAAGCAAAATGCTGATGTATATGACGATGATGAAGACGACGAGGAAGATGAAGCATCCGATGACGAAGAAGAAGTTGACATAGAAGATGATGACGAGTAAATGTTAAGTTTTTGCAAGACCTTTCGCACCATAAGAGTCAATTGCCCGCTTTTAGTGTTCGGTTGACTCTTATGGTAATATAAATAGGAAAGAAGGTAGAACATGCCAAAACTCAGGCTGGTGGTGACTGAGAAACCCTCAGTGGCTGCTTCGATATCGTCCGTTCTTGGTGCGAATGAGCGCAAGAACGGTTTTTTTATAGGGAATAACTACATTGTTTCGTGGTGCTACGGGCATCTGCTAGAACTAGCTACTCCCGATGCTTACGGTGAACAGTACAAAAAGTGGAATTATGCCGATTTACCGGTTATTCCCGATAAATGGAAACATATACCATCAAAAGACAAACTGGATCAAGTAAAAACTCTCACAGAGCTTATGAACCGCGATGATATTGAGTGTGTTATAAACGCTTGTGATGCAGGTCGTGAAGGTGAACTCATATTCCGACTCGTTTACGAACACGCAAAAAGCAAGAAACCCATCAAACGATTGTGGATATCATCATTGGAAGACAATGCGATTAAAGAAGGCTTCAATAATCTGGCGGATGGTATAGAGTATGATAGTCTCTATGCCGCAGCTTCATGCCGTGAACGTGCCGATTGGCTCGTCGGATATAACATGACTCGCTTATTTTCAATACTTTACGGTACAACGCTTAACACGGGAAGAGTGCAATACCCTACCCTTGCAATGCTCACGAAACGTGAGTCCGATATTCAGAAGTTTGAAAAGAAACCGTTTTTCACCTTAGAGATTGACAGCGGTTCCTTTACTGCTGCAAGTGAGCGATATGACAATAAAGCTGATGCAGAACGTGTCCAAGCATTATGCAATACCGCAATAGTTACAGGAGTCACACGAACCGAAAAGAACGTATCCCCTCCCAAACTGTACGACCTGACAACATTGCAACGTGAAGCAAACCGTTCCCACGGCTACACAGCACAGCAGACACTTGAATATGTACAAACGCTTTATGAGAAAAAGATGGTGTCATACCCACGGACTGACAGCCGTTATCTCACCAATGATATGGCAGGTAATGTAATATCACTGGTATCAACGATTGCTCCGGATGCACCATGTAATGTTTCGCAAGTGGTTAATGCGAAAAAAGTAACCGATCATCATGCGATTATACCCACAGCAGAGAGCATGAGTCCCGGGACTATTTCTCTTCCGAGTGGTGAACTAAAGGTTTTAGATATGTTAAAAAACAGGCTCGTCTGTGCTGTCGGTGAAAAGCACAGGTATATAGAGAGTATTATTACTCTCGACTCCGGTGGAATTGAGTTTAAGGCTAGAGGTAAAACCGTTCTTAATGATGGATGGAAAATAACTTCGACTACTGATTCTGAGGATGAGGAAGAAGAAGCACAACCCATTGCCGGTCTTGCTGAAGGGCAAACTCTTGGTGTGAACGCTTCGGTAAAAGAAGGTTCGACTTCCCCTCCTAAGCAATATACTGAGGATACACTGTTATCTGCAATGGAAACAGCAGGAGCCGGAGATATGCCCGAAGATGCAGAACGTAAAGGTCTTGGCACACCCGCTACAAGAGCATCCGTGATTGAGCGGCTTATAAAGTCAGGGTTTGTTGAAAGACAAAAGAAAAACCTTGTCCCAACAGATAAAGGAATCAGCTTGATTACTGTACTACCCGAAACACTTACATCGGCAAAACTCACAGCAGAATGGGAAAGTCAGTTAAAGCAGGTGGAGCATGGCGAGGTTGATGATGTAACCTTTATGTACGGGATACAAGAGTTTGTTACTTCTCTGGTAGAAAACAATAAATCACCAAAACCCGAGTTCAAGGCACTCTTCCCCGATGCAAAAACTACAGCAAGCGAACCACTCGGCAATTGCCCACGTTGCAAGTCACCCGTGCGAGAGAACACAAAAGGTTTCTTTTGCGACAGTCGCACATGCGAGTTCAAAATTTGGCGAGAAAACAAGTTCTGGACTTCAAAAAGAAAACCGCTCACAGCGGAAATAGTCGAGAGATTGCTCAAATACGGCAAGGTTGCCTGTAAAGGTTTATACTCGGAAAAATCCGGTAAAACCTACAGCGCAACAATAATAATGGTAGATTCAGGCGATGGATTTGTTAATTTCAAAATGGAATTTAACAACTGCTGACAATAAACAAACATCCGGTGGGTTAATCCCCATCGGATGGTTCGTTATGTAGGGTACTCCTTTGACTATCCAATTCCGGAAAGCCCGGTCTCCCTACGTCAGTTACTATATCATATCTACTTATCAAAAGCAATACATTCACCAACTTTATTTATTATGATGACACGTTTGACTGATGGTCGGTTTTTTAGCTCAAAAATTACAGTCTTTTCAATGTTTTCATACGCTAATGGTGTCCGTCTTGAATCAATGATAATGTTGCGAGCTTGCTTCGACCCAACTCTGAACTGATTGCCAATAGTAGACTTGGATGTACCAATCGGACATTTAATCTCCCACAATTTGCCTTGCATAACAATATCGGCGGTTTTCCGTTTAAAATCATCAACAGGAGTTAAAAACTCTACATTACATTGATAAAAACTTGCCAATGCGTGAGCTGCCTCTATTTCATGTTGTTCTGGTGGATTAGGTTGACCAATCGGTAATATTACCTGACCGGTGCTTATTGATTTCTTTCGTCTTTTAAACATGAAATGAATTATATCAGAATTAATTAGGATTGGATAGCATTAATCAAAGGTTATTACTCCGCTTCCCATTTCATAATAATGCGACCACCAATACCCTGTAGCCGTGTCATAATATCAAGTTTTGTTTTGATTACTTTAAATCCCATTCTCTCGTAGAATTTCTTTGCTCTCGGATTCTTTGTCATAACATCAAGCTTAATAGTTTTGTAGCCCAAATCTCTGCGGATAAACTCAATTAGTTTTGCGCCAATGCCTGTGCTTCTATACTCGGGATTCGTTGTGATAAAGTCGATGTAAACTTCGTGTGGGCTACCAACATGAGGCTTACACATCGATGAATACATCGCTTTATACATGGTATTTGCTGCAAAACCGGGCATCGTTTCGGGAATTGCCTTCATGAAATTATCCTTATTTAAACTCAAAGCACGTTTTTGGTAATTTCCCAAACCCAAAAATCCCACAGCTTCACCATTTTTCAAATAGGCATAGGTTATATCACCGTCAAAGGAATTCTTAAACAACCCATGCAGTTTTTCTTTGTCCTTGGAGACTACCGACATGATGTTATAAAAACCTTCGATAAATACGCTTATAGCTTGATCCATTTGACTTTCGTCAAGCTCGGATAACTTTTTGATTTCGTCCATTGGTTCCTCCGAATTATTGTATTTCAAGATTTCAACTTTCATATTGTAATTTCAATCCTGTTACCATCAGGGTCTGCGATACAACTCTCATAATAACCATCACCTGTATTTCTTGGCGAGCTTAAAAGAGTATAGCCATCGCGTACAATTCTTTCGGTTATTGCATCAACATCTCCCCTGCTACTGACCGAGAATGCAATATGACTGATACCTACAGCTCTCTCTTGTATTTCCCCATCAGTCAATTCTGTATGTGACATTAATTCTAATCTTGCACCGGTTGGAAACTTTAAGAAATAACTGGAAAAACCTGATTTATTTTGATATCTCTGATTACTTTTTGCACAAAAGTATTTTGTATAAAAAGCTTTTAAGCGTTCCAAATCCTTAGTATATATCGCAATATGCTCAATTGATACTTTCACTGGACTTCTCCTAACTTATTCGTTAACGTCAATACGTTCTATCTTGAAGATAACCGGACGTGTTCCATCATTGCAGCTTGCAATCATTACCTTTTCATCTTTTGTCCAACCCTTCATTATAGAACCGCCTTGAAGCGCAGCGTATACATATCTGCTGATACAATCCCATGCTTCAGCGCAAAATGTACCATTCAACATATTATGGAAGTCCATTGGAGCAAGTACCCACTCTTGACCAACTTCAAAAAACTCACATGCTCCAGAATCCGGATTTGCTAAGTATTCCTTTTGCAAATCAGGGTATACCTCTTTCCTCAAAACAGTAATTCTTACCTTATGTTTTATTTCCATATAGTTAGTCTCCTTCCTCCATTTAATCGTTTTATATTATTCTATATTTGGCACAATTGGGGTCAAAAGGCAATTTTCTAACAAATACGCTCTCAGCTAAAGCAAGTTAGTCTAATAAGAAATACCCCACAAATCCAGTGTTTGCAGGGCTTAGTGGTGGAGAATACCGGGATCGAACCGGTGACCTCTTGACTGCCAGTCAAGCGCTCTCCCATCTGAGCTAATCCCCCGAATCTATTAAATTTTGGGTACCATTCACTCGCCTGAAAATGGGGGTGGCTTACTGTCCAATCAACGCTCCCAGCTGAGCTATACCCCCACGGTTTTTAATTAGTCCAATCTTAGCAAATGCGAATTTGTTTGTCAATGGCAATTTGGCTCTTTGCTTAGCTCAATACTTTTTTCGCTATGTCGCAGTTTTGCTTTATCTGGTTTTTGTTTTTTTGATATGCTCCGATGCAAATCGTGTCTGTCGGTTTTATATTTGTGTATGCTTCTTTGAAGACCTCTTCTATAATGACAGGCAACTCCTCTTCCTTTTT
>Ga0123352_10010761_pt1 | contig 14382 bp, 5 predicted proteins | sample TergutLab28metaG_FD_89700 | JGI IMG/M metagenome (GOLD analysis project Ga0123352, IMG submission 89700) | Labiotermes labralis P1 segment gut microbial communities from Petit-Saut dam, French Guiana - Lab288 P1 | ecosystem: Host-associated > Arthropoda: Insects > Digestive system > Gut ... | reverse complement strand
GTCAGCGACCAAGTTTCACACCCATACAAAACAACAGGCAAAATTATAATTCTATATATCTTGATCTTTAAATTTTTGGATAGCAACCTGGAAGACAAAAGATTCTGCACCGAATGATAGCAATTAAGACCTAAAAATCTAAAAGTTTCTCATTTGCAAGCTACAAAACTAAGCATTGTTGTGCAGCTCGCTAACTAGAAATTACATTTTGCTTCATTTGAATATGAAGGGTGGCCTATGAACCTGGGGGCTGATGGTGACTGAGAATAAGGAACTTTGGAGATGTTTGGGTCTAAATGAGATAAGTAAGAGTGGCCTGGAAAAACCGATATAAAAATAACCTCAAGGTTGCTTGCATTTAGATATTATTCGGGTGGTCCATTCAAGAAGATGACGTCGATGGAATACGTAGAACGTATAGAAAAGGAAAGAAATAAATGGAAGTAAGGAGAGCGTAAATTTTGAGGAAGGGGAAGACTTGATATAACAAGGTGCAGATTGAAGCAAAAAGTGCTAATATGTCCTCTTAGAATAATGGTGGTACGTAATGAAGTGGAACATAGTGTAAGATAAAATGAAGGTGATTACCAATTTAAGGAGTACTGACGGTTTTTTACGTTAAAAGACTGATAAAGCAACAGTCATGAATGAATTGAAGAATGGGGAATCTGGCAAATCTTGACAGCAGCGCAAAAGAAGTACTCGTAATGACGGGACGGTAGCCTGTCCATCCATAAAGCAGAATATTTTATGCAATTAATGAGTAATTCGTCTCTTTATGGTTACACAAAGGAGAAAAAAAATTACAATTCCCAAATTCGACTTTAAAATACAGGTATATTTTCTGTAATTGAAGTCATTCGATTTGTATCTACATTTCAGATGCTGCGTTAGCGTCATTAAGAGGGTGATGACGACTGCTCAGGATGGAGGTTAGTGCGTACAGTAACAAACTTTCGGGTTTGTAAATAGTGAACAATGTTATCGATTATGAGCGTTTCCAGGAATGTTTTCTTCTTATGTTTGTTTCTTATAAATTAATTTAGTAGTATTGTAAAATTCTTCGACATCTATCATTTAAAATGCTTGATTATAAAATCGTAGGAGTTTGGTATTCATCGGCGTTTTCTTTAAAAGCCAACAACAGATAACAGTGCCGACCTTTGGCTTGCAAGTTGCTTTCTCGGATCTCTGACTATTAGAAGTCTTGCGCATCCTGTCTTTCTTGTCTCCTCCATTCCACTGTTATCGCGAACAGACAGTCCCTTAGAAGATTAATTCCGATGGTAATTTCTAAAGTTGTTATCGATTTCGTTGTAAAACTTTATCGTTTATTGCCTGCAAGTTCAGTTAAGTATACCGATTCAGATGCAAACTGAGGACGCACGTAGAGTGACTGGTTCTGTCGGCCAGTCGTCTTTCCCACATGCGTTACTAAACCAAATAGAGCTTAAAATTGTAAAGACAAAATACGACCTAGCATTTGTGACGTTTAGAATAATCTAGACGAATGCAAGAAAACCACGTTTGTAATCGTCCCTTTTCACACACACACATTCTTATTAAAATTAGTTATAAATATTTAAATAGGAAATTTCTTTTAAAGGACGATTCGAAAAAGGTCATAGCTGCTTCCTTCCAGCTCATTTTCAAGTCATTTATAATATATTGACGAAATCCGTGAACACCTAAGGAGGGCTCCTGCCATACGTGCCGAGATTCGAAAATGGCAACGTTCGAAGAAGAAAAAGAAGAAGAACTGCTGATTACCACCAATTCAGGGTCTGTAAAAACTGCATATACCTAAAGTTGGAGTGAAACTTTTTTTGTCTGTTTTTGCTCTAGGACACGCAGGATTGGACGTTTCGAATCCGGTGTAAGATAAGCAAACTTTACGCACACAATCGGGGCTCTCAGACTTCCAAAATTATATTCAGTTAAACAGCATACTTACAGTCGACGCTCACTTTGATTCGCTTGCTGACTGTGGGCGGGACGCCGTTGGAGGCGATACATAGGTAGGCGCCCATATCGAGACGACTAATGCGGGTCAGCTCAAGGATCTCACCTTCCCATTCCGACACTGCGAAAGAGCGAAAGACACTTAAAGAAAGAAATAGAATTTGCGAACTGCAGACAATACACAAGAAATTATCGTTACTAATACAAAACATTTTACTCTTATAAATGCGAACTTTATGTGTTTTTATATTGTTATACACAGGTCAGTGGCACAAATTGATATGTAACTTTATTTAACTAATATATAATCTGGCGAAATTAATTTTAAAAACACAGACCTACTGCAAAATGTTATTCAAATTGTATTTATTTGGACTAAATAAAATTGCTGTCATTGCTGGGGGGCCGACTGTAATTGTAAATTACAGACCAAGGCTCGCAACCTATAGACCAGACAGAACCAAAGTCTGCGGCAACAACCGATCCTGATATTGTGAAGTGAGAGAGAAAACCAACAAGTTGCAACAGTTAGATGTTTATTATCAATACTTTCTCAACATGTTTCGGGCATCATTATACCCATCTTCAGGAGAACAAGACTTGTGTTACTGCACGTGGTGTGCTGCGCTGGTTCTGCTGGATGTGGTTGGTAACGGTTGTGGGGCGCTGCGTTGTAGGGTGCGAGCAGTGATAATAAGCATCTAACTGTTGCATCTTGTTGGTTTTCTCTCTCACTTCACAATTTGCTCACGATGCACGGTCACAGAAACCTAAAGCGATCCTGATATGTCTTTACAAATGACGCAAATAACAAGTTAACCAGGCGAGTTTATGTCGGCACTTAAACAAGAAATACGATCAAGTCTAAACATTCATTATAAAAATGATTGCCTTTTATTTATTCAAACATTCCAATCAACTTAGGATGCATTATCCACATTTCTGTGTGTGCCAACTTAATCAAAATACGTTTTAAGGCGTTAGATAATATAAAAATTCTCTACGTTCTACATTTAGAAGAGACCATTTTTATCAGTTGTGTAATGTTTAACGATGTTGTCAGTAGCTTAATGAAATATAACACCGCGAAAAAAATAAACCGTGGCGTAAACTAATGTGGTGCAAACTCCTGGAGTTTAGTGTGAGGAAGCGATAAACACCAGGAAAACGTTCTTCAGAACGGCTGGTCTGCGCGCCGAGGTTTTAACAGTGGATTTCCTGAACTCGAAGTAGTGCTATGTACTCAACCGCAAATTTCGGAGCGTGAGAGTCCAAGTTTTCCATCCATATGGTGTGATATATTACATGTGTGAAACTGTAACTAAATTGATAAAAGCTTGCAAATTAACACGATGTTGACAACAGCTGCATGTACGAATCTTCCAAGCCCTGGGCATTATCTGAATCCCAGATCGAGTGTGAAGTGACACGCAAGGACAGTCATGCCTACAGCGACAAGCAGTGTTCAGAAATTTAAGCAGGTGTTGTGTTTTCGAACTTGCTATTAGTCACAGCCGTTGAATCATACCTGTAAGCGACTTGTTGATGGCGATCTTGCTGCCATCATCCCGCTTCCACTTGACGCTCGGAGGCGGGGACCCCGTGGCGTGACACGTGAGAGTGACGTTGGCTCCCTCCCGCACTATTACATCAGAACTGCTCTGAGAGTCGTCGATGTTGGGCGGCACTGTAACCAAAGGGAGAGAGTTTGAGTGAGAGTAAGAGAGAGAGAGAGAGAGAGCGAGAGTGGTGATTTTCCGACACTGACACTATCAGGACGCCTAATTTCCGTTAAATGCTTTTGTTGGTAATAACGGCGTTTTGTTTAGCTATGGCTGTATTTAGATACAACCACCACAATATAGAGGTAAAGGTTAAGGTAAAGCAGTCCCGTTACAGGCCTGGAGTGGCCCAGAGGGTTCCAGGAAATTAAGGTTCCCAGATTACATGACAACGGCACAGGATGGTGGTAAGGTTGTTAGCCCTAAGCACCGGCCGCCTTTACCCCCAGGAAATGCTCCTGGTACTCATTTTTGTTAGAGGCCGAGTCGATCCCAGGACCATAGTGCGATCGGAGGGATTATGTTAATGAAAAATTGTAATGACACCATTTGGAATCGAACCAGCGACCTTCCGATTTGTGGCACAGCACCCTAACAATATAAAGGTAGAATCTATTAAAATAAGAACGAGCACATTAATAAGCATGTTACTCATAAAATTTTATGTGTTTAGTGTAAACAGAATCACAAACAGAAATTTATTACCGGGATTTATGTAGGATTAGGTTCAAAAGTTTCTTGGAAATACAGTGTGTGTTCATGTATTTGCTACAACATGTATTTGAATCACTTTTCGCTTTGATGCGTATGTGATGAGACTGGAGCAGACACTTATGTAAGCCTTTATAAACGTTTTGTGTCATAGTTGTCTTGCTTTTACAAAATCTGTATTGTGTTGGAAAATTGCAGTAAAACTTGCCCTGCAAGATACAACTTAGTTCTGTTCAGTGGTGTCCCCGTTGTTACGTAGGTGTATACAGACGCTCATTTGTGCCAATCTGTTCTGGGAACGTGCCGAATTGTCTAAAAGTCTGTAAGGTGAAAACATAACCTTAAAATGCAATTAACAGTTTGGAACAATTGTTAAAACATTGCTCCGAATATGACCAAACTATTGTAGAACAATGTTTTATTGGAAAAGTGCATTTCAAAATTTCCCAAACCCTGCGTGGACAGATATACTAGTCGTTAACAATAGTCTTATATTTTTAAAACACTTTAATGTTAAACAATTAAGAGACTAAAATTACTATATACAAATTAATAACATTACCTCCATAAAAATTAATATGTTATTGATTGCTTTTGTAGAGAATGAAAGAAGTCGAAATCTTACCACTGTTTCTTTTCACTTATAATTTTAATTCATAACAAGACAGGCACTATATGTATAATGTATTGCTGAGGCGCGTATCGTGGAACCATTGTTGATGTGGAAATGCAATAAGTATTACACAATCTGAGTGTGTATTTGTAGCCATTGATATGCAGCATGCAATGCGCATGCTCTTTATGGTCATCTGCGGCCTGCCTCGTTGTACAACATTTTTCAACATTATCTCACAAATGGCAGGGTTTTCGAAATAAAAGTTATTGAACTTAAAACGGGAGTTTTGATTTTTATATTACTTTTGTCAGAAACATTTCTCATTCTACGAAGAACTGAGCGAGATATGATGACGTTGTGTATTGATCGTCATGTAAAGTACCCGTTATTAGTGTGCGATTTTAAGGAAATTAATTTTTTTGACAGATTTCCGAAAAACAGGCAAATGTCAAATTTAATGAAAATCCGTCCGGTGGGAGCCGAGTTGTTCTATGCGGACGGAGGGACAGACGGACAGACGGACAGAAATGCCGAAGCTAATGGTGGGTTCCCGCAATTGTGCGAAAGCGCCTCAAGAAATTATGCTGCAACTCCGTTGTCCGAATTATTACGAGAGAGTACTTGAAATTGAAACAGTAAGATACAGGCTGAGTTTACCTCTTCTTGTTTTTCTTAGTTCAACTATTGTCAGATATTTGGAACTTTTCAACACAGAGTTGGTCCATATACAAGAAACCCGTTACAAATTTAAAAATTTTTAAGAAACTTAATTTTTCTTGATTTCAAACTTTCGCCGTGTTCTGATTATTTTATGCTTTCTTCTGGGTAATTCCCCGGAGTCTGAATTTTATATGCCGACGTTTCGGAACACTCTTTTCCATTTTCATAAGCGGGTAGGTATAGCTACCCGCCTATGAAGATGGAACAGAGTGTTCCGAAACGTCGGCATATAAAATTCAGACGCTGTGGAATTACCCAGAAGAAAGCATACGAACTTCATTTTGTTACGGAATTCACTAAATCGCACGAAAAATTGTAATCCCTTGTGTTGCGGGGTCAAGAGTTGTGTGTTCCATTCACCCACTTGTCGTAGATCGCGGCTGTGTAGCACAAGGTTATTACCAAAAATTAGGAAACTGCTTTAACAATTATGCTTAATCGACTTGTTTTTAAACATAAATTTCTGTACATAAATATTATGCGGATGGAGCACAATTCTCTGTTACGCCAGCTAGTATACTGTTGACGTTACCCTGGCGGACAGTATTTCTGGTTGACACACACACACACACGCACACGCACACACACCACACACACACATACACACTTTTTTCTGTATTGAGTGCTTGATAGTGGATTGCCGGATTGGATAGATGAGTATTCCGTATTGGAGGCTGCTGATCTGTTTCCATGACGATCAGTGCAGGAACGAAATGCCTACCGTGTAATTACTGGGCACTCGGAGAAGGTGGCATAGGGACAGCATTAGCAGTTTTCCTGCGCCGTTTTGCATTGTGCACCAAGCGTGCCTAATCATAACATATCTACTTAAGGGAGAGCATCAGTTAATGCTTACTTTCTGTGACTATTTGAAAGTACCAATTTTTGTGCATCCTTCGGATGACATAAATTCTTGGCAAATCATCAGCACCTTCTCTGAATAATGAAAGTGAAGACTTTATCTAAGGATAGTCTGCTGTTCTCGTGACACCAAGTAAGATTATGGGCACACGCATTCATTTTGTGGGAGAGCGCTGCCTTCATCGTCAGCGTGGCAGATTTCTATTCGTAAAGGCTGAAGTTATCGGAGAAAGAGGCTAGTCTGTTATGTAGGTAGACTTCAATGAATAGGGCTAATAGAACATCGGCAGGAACGATATGGAAGTAAATTTTTCGTCACACTGAAAAACTTTCATTTGTGGCAACGGCCTCCAGCATGACCACGCTAAGAACCTCAGACACGACGGCAAATCTGCAAGCAAAATCCCCTTCATGGTTGCAAAGTTCATGTGTTGCAAGCCCAGGAATGAGTTTAATGCACCGGAATGGCTAAAGGGACTAAGAAACATCAACCTGAGAGAGCAAAGGTAAGTCTCCGCCCTTACTTACCTCTTCGGTTAGTTGTCTGGTAACTAGTAGAAACATGAAGGCAGGTAGAAGGTAGAGTTAGAGCTCCGAGCACCTTTAAGTCAGGACTAAATGGATGCACGTTATGAGCTTCATTCTCAAACTGGGAATACAAACTCGGTGCACTTAATGGGCTCTGGCACCGTTAGACTTGGTAGTAGTTGGATCAGACATGTAGAAAACATGAAGTAGTACGAATAATGGTAATGAAAATAATAACAGTAATAATAATTTGTGCTTGTCTACAATATTTACATAGGTAAATGTCCCAGAATTTTATTTACATCCTACCCTTGTCCTGTAGTTCCTGCTAAAAAATTCCGAAATTTACATAACCTTCAAGCATATGTATAAAGCATGTTATCTACATGGAAATATAATTTCTTATATGCGGTAATCTAATCAACTCTAAATAGCAGGAGGTCTACGTTCTTGTGACGTACACTTTCTTCTGTTCGGTTGTAAAAATATATCATTGGATCAGGGGATAATATATAAAATTTTTGTAAAATACCTTTTGTTACGGCTATTGATCTGAATTAAGATGTGTGCGATAGGAACGTGCCTAATATAAACACACAACGTAACAATTAAGAGCGGTTTTTAAAGTCAGACATCCTCTTATGTTTTTTTATAGTTGATAAGTATAAACCAACGTTAACGGCTTATATTTATTAATTGAGTAATAAATATTTGGAACAACATTAAAAATTCCTGTATCGTATTTATGTGTTAGTTAGGAAATAGCATTTTCAGATAAGGAAGAGGGCATTGCAGAAATAATGAAAGTAGAGGGTATCTCACTGTGTTTGAGTCAATACGACTCTTTCGAATTTTGTCGGAAAGGTCCTTCTATTAGCAGCTCTGCTTATTTCAAGAAGGTCTCTATCGTAACTTTTCAGTCTCGTGGTGCACAATGAGTGGCATTGTAATTTATAAATATCCATAAATGACTAGTGCACAAGATGGGAACGGATGAACGATTATCTGTGAAAATGGTCACCATATCTAGTAACTGGTAAATTCTACCTTTCCAATACTGAAAATGTTTATACTGCTAGTTAAAATTAGTGTCAAGTTGGTCGTACAGTCTCGCTTATATGCTTCAAACACTGTAGACACGGGCTGTACATGAACACTAGACTGCCTTTGCAGTGACAACAGATTCTTCCGTGTGTGTTTGTGTGTGTGTTCTTGTTCCGGTTTTCAAATAGTATATATACATATATAAGTATATAAGTAAACGGAGCATGCAAAAGGAAAGGGGAAATTAATTATATATGAATAAAATATTTTGGGTCAAATGTCTCGCGTAATGCTTGGAGATTTTTGTGTAATTAAAGTGACCACTCAACCAAACAGGCAGTAGAACTGTAAAATGAAGCAAATGTTCCAGGACTAGGCCAATTGAGCGCCTTTTATGAGTTAGGTCTTCGTGATAAAACCTTCTGTCACACGAGAGTACGTCTCTGTGTTGCCTTACTATCACGTCGTTAGGAAAGATAATGTTCAGAGAGGAGTTAAGTTTTAAAATTTTATATCTCTTCTGAAGAATTGTGGTCCATGAAGATGGCGGAATTAGGTTCCATAAGACTGCAATTTATTGACTTAAAGACGAATTTTTTGACGAATAAGAACTTTTGACCTTGCCTGTAAACCGTCTTGTGCCTCGAGGAAAAGACAGCGTGCGTGCGAGATTAGGCATTCGAGTAGCGACGTCTCATTACCACCAAGTGCACGACGTGGGATCGTGTGATAAAAGCGACGTGACATTAAATACTGCTCCCATTCCTCGACTCGCACCCTGTTTAATATTCTACCACAATCACCACAACAGCTTGCTGGACCGCACCACACATTTGCACTAGCAATATAATTTCCCAACTCTAACAAATACGTAGACCTTATCCCGTTTACTGTCAGCACATTCGCAGATTTTAGTTGGTGAAAAGCGACGTGTCGTGCGAGTTTTTGGATTTTCGCGGCTGTGTAGCTGAGGCATCTGGGATTTTCGTCTAGTATCTTGGTCAATGTTTCTCCACTTTTCAACGTAATGTAATTGTCGCATGTTCGAAAGCGGAAACGCCCAAGAAAATTATTTCTTCGTACATTTCGAAACTCGAAGAAAAGGTCATTACTTTTCTTCAAAATCTTGGAAGTCAATTACTCAATGAGGTGGCGTCGTATTTCAGAAGAATGGATACCTAAAACTTAGTTTTTTTTAGTAAGGAATCCATGTACATTTATGTTGCTAATTACATGAGATGGAGGTTGGTTCTCTTCGTCACCGTGTGCAGATCGTCTCTGGATTTGACCCGCAATCTTTTCCTCAGTTGGTACAGTATGTTCTTAGCAAAGCATAAACAGAAGCATGAATATCACCATTCAGCGTCAACTAATGTAATAATGCAGTGAACATTCATTCATTCATGCTTCTTCATTGCGCTCTACCTGATTAAAGGAAAACTGCAAATATAGGCTTACATTAATTCATATTGATGGCGTTTTGCGGTAATGACATTCCAGTACTGTAGACTTCCTTCTGCACTGACGCTAATGTCAAAACCCATCAACATTAACGTAGCTGTTGTCGAAATACAGCACGGTAGAAACCGCAGGCATGTTTGCCATCATGATGAATGTTTTTTTAGCCAAGTTTTGGAAAAAAAAACATTTGGCATTAAAAGATACTGACTACTTTATAGGTTCAGTATATTTCTAGGTACCCAAGCCAGTATATAAAAAACACTTATTTATTCGAACACAAGACGGGTTTATTTGAATTAAAACTGCTCCTTTACATATTTGGCTTGTACTTAGACCGTCCTCAGGCATGTCGATGTAAAATCTTACAGAGGAAGATACCGTAAAAATCTAAGGGGCCTTTTGTTTAGAGTAACTATGTTTTATAATGTTAAGACATAGAATATACAAGTAAAAGGTAAAGTGATCCCGTTACAGGCCCGGTGTGGCCCAGAGGGTGGGTATAGTTATAGCTCTACTCTTCCATGGCCGCGGCACTAGAAGGGGGTGAGTGTTCAGCAGCACACCCCGGCCGCACTTTACGCCCGGGAAAGACCCGGTACCCATTTTATAGGAGGCTAAAACATAGAATATAAAATAGAGGAATATAAGATTTAGATACTTTTTAAAAGTGCATGTATAGCGTATTCTTGTACAAAATTTCTTCTTTGAATTATGTTTGCAAATTTTGTGCAAGGATGTAATTTAGGTGGATGGTAGAGCGATGTTTACCGCTCCGCAGTTCATCTACATGAGACTAAGCCGCGCCCAAACAACATCGTAGAAAAATTGTAATAGGAAATCTCACTACAACACACGAGGACCTAAATCTAATAAAAGACTTTGTATACACAATTTAAAAATTATTTAGGTCTTATACTGTTGTATTTTATATTCTACGTTTTAACCTTAAAAAATAGCGATTGTAAACGAGGGGACCCTTAGACTTTTATTACATCTTCCGTTGTAAGGTTTTTAGGATGGCCTAAGTGCAGGCCGAAATATGTAGCGCACATGTAAAGGCAGATTATGAATTAAAGTACAGCTTTGTTGTTTATTTAATTAATACACCAACAAATGCACATATATTCATTTAATGATCTAAAATTAACATTAAAGCACTTAAAACGCTCCACATGTTTCGATCATACGATCATCCTCAGGGAACACACATTGTTCCTTGCTAAAGTTATTGTTTAAAAACACTCAGCTTAACGATGTAAATCACTGAGTGTTTTTAAACAATAACTTTAGCAAGGAACAATGTGTGTTCCCTGAGGATGATCGTATGATCGAAACATGTGGAGCGTTTTAAGTGTTTTAATGTGAATTTTAGATCATTAAATGAATATATGTGCTTATGTTGGTGTATTAATTAAATAAACTACATAATGCACGGTGCAACGATAAAGATACCTTTGTTGTGCTCGACAGAACAAGTGCAGTGTATGTAGTAATAAATACAAAGGGATGGCATCCATACAGATTACCAATACTAGTATTTTGGTGATTTATTACATATGGGAAACCTCTTTGATGATTCCAGAGACTTTATTAAATTCCATTTAGTTTAGAAAACAGTACAAGTAGTTGTCACTGACCTATAATATTTGATTCGGACATTTTATTTCTATTGCCAATCCCAGATATATTTGAGTGGTTAGTTACAGCCCATCGGTGTTTGAAACTAGTAATGTAACGATTGCTCATTGATATGATAAGGTGCAGCCGGCCCAAAGTAATAATAAAATCTTCTTCATGACTTATTTAAGCGTGGTCCATTGTTAAACAGTTGTATATACGGTCTCATTCTAGCAAACCTGGCTGAGAATTTACCTGCAGTCCATGACCGGTTATGACGATCTTTGGGTTATGCCTTTTCATCGATCAGTTCCGCCATAGGAGCGAAAATGGTCTATTTTACATTATACAGTTCCCAAAGAACGAGAAATTAATGAACATACCTGGATTTTACATTTATAACCATTTTTAATCATCCAGTAATCTGATGTCATAAAAAGAGAAAAGCGATTCCTTGGAGGACAGGAATTTATGTAAGCTGTAAACATACAAAACTGGATAAAATAAGTGGAAATTTTTAAGAAATTACTGTCAAATTATTTGAATTTCTTACCACCATCAACTTTGTTAAAATTCTTGTGTTTTTTACAACCATGAATCTTCCTACGTTACTTGAAACGTATTTTAAGTGAATGTGTTAAAATCCATGTACGCGTTTACTGGACTGATTTAGTTCCTCTGCATTTCGTCCTGAAGTACGGAAATTCTTTGTTTTCATTGGTTTTCAAATTTTGTGTAGAATATCCTATTCTGAAGCTCCAAGACAACAACGAGCTACTGAAATTGGATATGACATATCATCTGGTTTAAGCTAAACGTACTACTTTACTGGGTGAAAACCTGAATAATTCAACGAAAATCAGTGAATGTTTATTATTCGGTACCAATGGGTTTGTCTGTTAGTCAACGAAGAACAGAATAGGTATGGATACATGTCTTTTCGACATGCAGGACAAAACCGCAAGAAAAGATGTGTGATAAATCCTTTCGCAATTGTGAGGAAGATAAATTATTTATGACTGCAATAACGATCAGCAACGTGTTCACTGAGAAATAAAGAGAAAATTAAATATGGGAAATACTGAATGCAATTTGGTTCAAAATACTTTATCTTTACGTAAGTTATACAGGAAACTGAGCGTTAAAACACTATAAATACAGAACGTTAGTCGATAACACAACACTTTATTTGTATACAAATATAGTGTATTTGTCAGGGCAACATGTTTCGACCTTATAAGTTCATCCTCAGGCCCTCTCAAATGCATTTGGGGTCCCACAATGCAATGAAACATAAACGACTCTTGGATCTGTCTTCTTGGAGGGCCTGAGGATGACCTTATAAGGTCGAAACCTGTCGCCCTGACAAATAAACTATTTTTGTATATAAATAAAGTGTTGTGTTATCGATTGACGTGTTGTATTTATATGTTATAACAATTAGGGATGGAAAACATCAAAAGTGAAAACACCAGCACAGAGCAGATATGCGCAATATTTAAAAAAATTAGGAGGAACATGAAAACTCAAGGTGTCAGAAGGGTTCCAGGAAGCAAGTTCGATACTGAGGGCCAACCGTACAAAATTTGTGACACATCGCCCTGGCTCCCGGGATTTATGCGCTCTTGCTAAAAAGAACAAAAGTTTAAATCGTTGTTTGGTTACGGGTTTGAAACTTGATCTGTGACTTTGTGGCAGTAATATAGGCTGAGTATTTTCAGGACAGGGTGCTGAGAAGGTATTGGGAACTGAGAGGGAAACGTAACAGATGGTGGGATATAATTTTATAACAGAACGCTTCATAAGCTTTACTTCACAGAAATATTCAAGTGATGATATCACAGAGAATGGGGTGCGTCCGGCATGTGGTACTGGTGTGAGACAAGAGAAATATAAAAAGTTCGGAAATCTGAAGGAGTGAAATCCTTTGGAAGAGCTACGCATGGTTTGGATAATTATGCTAAGTACATTTTAAACAGAGAGAGTGAGAGAGGATGGACTGGATGTATCTGGCTCAGGATAGCTGCAGGTGATGTGCTGTTATATAAACAGCAATGAATTTCCGGCTACCAAAAGATTCAGAGAAATTTTCTACCCGCCAATTAACTATTACATTCCGGAAAAAAAACCTGTTTAACAGAGTTAGATGTTTAATCACCGTAACCACCGACAACATAAGCAGAAGTACTTTCTATTTTATACGCACTTCCGCCAACACGAGTTTCTGATTCCATAGGTGTTTTTTACGTATGCTGTTTGTGTTTGCAGTTTTTAGCGTACAAATTCTGTTAATCAGTACGAATATTAATAGAAATCCCATCTTTAAACCAACATTTCGAAAAGAAGCCGTGGTCGCCCAAAAAATTTTAATATTTGTATTTTGAGTTCAGCGGAAGAATTAATGGAAGAATTAATTGTATTTCGCGTATTGCATTAAAGCCTCATTCTTTTCAATCATAATTGTCTCAAATTTTACTTGATTTGCATGCAAGTCGAAACGATTATGAAGCAGTAACTTCCTGTTAAAGTCGGTCTTATAATTTGGTGTAAGAGGAAAATAACTGCCACTTCCTATCTCTAAGATACCGGCCTACTCTCAACAGTTTGCCTTCGTCTGTGTGCGGTATGGCTTTCGTTCATGAAAACTCCTTCGTTCGGAAGGATACCTTTAAGGAAAGATGTAACTGCACAGCAGGAGACAGATTGGTTTCGAGTACCTCTTCTATAAGCTGGTGCCTGTTTAAGTTTTGCTGACATCTCCACGCGGATGTAAGACTGAGAGAAGGAACGAAATTTCCGGAGCCCTGCTTTCAGTGAGTGGGAAATTAATTTTCTTTTCTTTAACTACCCCAAAGAAAGGTATATGCTTAAAAAAGGAGCTAGCTTCTCGTATTACTACCGAGTTATGTATTGTGATTTCAAATTCTGTGTAAGTGCAAACCAAAGAAAATTATCTATTTCTCCTAGCATCTCTCTGTTTTATGTGTCAGGTGCCTTCCCCAACGCCTGTGCATTGGAAATACACTCGAACTGAGTAAAATATCGTATTAGAATGGAGCACGTAATTATCTCTTTTAATGGCTTAATAATTAATAGTTGTTATTACTTTTGTACAATCCTTCCGATCGCATTATGGTCCTGGGGTCGAATCAGCCTCTAACAGAAATGAGTACCAGGAACATTTCCTGGGGGTTAAGGCGGCCGGTGCCTAATACTGACAACCTACCACCATCCTGTGCCGTTGTCACGAAATCTGGGAACCTTAACTTCCTGGAACCCTCTGGGCCCCTCCGGACCTGT
>Ga0123352_10010759_pt1 | contig 14383 bp, 14 predicted proteins | sample TergutLab28metaG_FD_89700 | JGI IMG/M metagenome (GOLD analysis project Ga0123352, IMG submission 89700) | Labiotermes labralis P1 segment gut microbial communities from Petit-Saut dam, French Guiana - Lab288 P1 | ecosystem: Host-associated > Arthropoda: Insects > Digestive system > Gut ... | reverse complement strand
TCAGTATATTTATCTCAGTAATTAACCAACTTGATGCACAAAATTTTTGTTTTACAATAAGTTTATTTCATGCCTCTACATGTTTCGGGCACATGTGCTCATCATCAGGAGGTCAAAATTGTAATGTAATGCAATTTTGACCTCCTGTTGATGAGCACATGTGCTCGAAACATGTAGAGGCATGAAATAAAACTTACTGTGAAACAAATTTTTTGCATCAAGTTGGTTAAATACTGAGATAAATTCACTAGTGGTGTTCCTCAGTCTCTCTCAAGGTTAAGTGCCGGGAGACCATCTAGACTAGCTTAAATTGAGGGAGAAACATAGACTGAGGAAGTTTGAGAATAGTGTGTTGAGGGGAATATCCGGACTTAAGAGGGACGAGGTGACAGGGGAGTGGAGGAAACTACATAATGAAGAGCTTAAATGATCTGTACTGCTCATCAAATACTGTTCGGGTGATAAAATCGAGAATAATGATATGGGCGGGAAATGTAACATGTATGGTGGAGAGGAGAGGCGTATACAGGATCTTGGTGAGAAAACCTGAGGGAAAGAGACCACTGGGGAGACCCAGGCGTAGATGGGAGGGTATTAAGATGCATCTTCAGGAAGTTGGATGTGGGGGTAAGGACTGGATCGAGCTGGCTCAGGATAAGGACAGGTGGCGGGCACTTGTGAATGCGGTGATGAACCTTCAGGTTCCAAAAAATGTGGGGAATTTCTTGACTGGCTGAGAACCGGTTAGTTTTCAAAAAGGACTCTGCTCGATGGAGTAAGTAAGTAAGTAAGTAAGTAGGTAAGTAAGTATGTAGGTAAGTAAATGAGTAGGTAAATAAGTATGTAAGCAAGTAAGTAAATAAGACCATCTACACTACGACAAGCTAGCTCTTTTCCAAGTAATTTGCAACTGATGATCCTGGTCTTAAGGGGATACGATAGTATGATGCAGAGATTAGTGTTCGCCGATGTTTCAACACAATGTAGTGTCCTCAAATTCAAGGATAAATTAAACTTGCACACCTCAAACCCAAGACCTGAAACACTGAAGCAGAAACCTCAAATTTCGAATCCCTTCCAACTCAGCATTCATCCTCCAAAGAACCTAACAACGACGCAATACTGCCTGTGACAGAAGGCACTTACATGACCCTCATCCATCTTTACAGATATTCCCTAGACCGAACCGTCACACAAACATCACAGTAAAGTTTATCAATCTACACGCCATAAAACCTTACTCAAGAACGGAGGTATAACTCCACACATTCTAAACCTAGGCACTAGATGAAGGTGGGTGGCCAGCTTCACGACCTGGCCACTTTACCAGCGATACACTCTGCATAGAGTGAGCACCACAGCCGACATGCACGATGATAGAGAACAAAAAAATCCATTGCCCCAGTCGGGATACGAGCCCCGGATTCTGTTAGAAGCCCGACCTTAAACGTCGTAGTCCTATGAGTGGCCCAGTATGACTGAGAAGTAAAAATGATGGACAGACCGACAATAACAACTAAATTTATATCGGTTTATTGCAAGCTACATGTTTCGGCATCAGAACTACCTAGTGTCATTCACTGAAAGAAAAAAAAATATCTGAGGCATTCGCTGTTCAGGAATGTGACGCGGTGTAGGTAGGAGGTTTGTTACCGACGTTTCAGCACTACACGTCGGTCGCATCTAGAAGGGTCAGGCAGTCCAAGAACAATAAGGAAAACAGGTGGTTGCGTGAATATAAGGGGGCAGTCTGGGCAGTGATTCGTTCTCAGGGAATGTACGGGAACCAATCAGGTTGCTGGGGCATAAAAGTTTCCGCCAAGGACACGGTGGTGGGGTAACAAAAAAACGTAAAGAGGAGGGAAGATGCCAGAGTAACACCGGAAAAATGAAAAATTGAAGAGGAAGGGGAGTTACCAGTCTAAGGGCAGTGAAGGGTAATGTGAGTGCGGGGGGGGGGGGGAGAGAATGGCTCCTGCAGAGGAAGCCAGGTAGGAGTGTCACATTATACAATCCATAACTAATGAGTCTTTTCAGAGTGCTGTAACTGTTCTTATGCTCTTCTTAGAAGGATGCATCCCTATACCATTAACAGCTTTGCATAAGAAAACAAATGCAGTAAGTAATCTCTGTGGCTTTGTATAGAGTGTCATGTGAACCTAGGGTCATATTTGGGCAGGTGGAACTTCTGGTCATGCTTCTCAAAAATTTTGAAAGTAGCATTAAAGTCTGTTGGTTACAAGAAGCATTTTTAGACAGAAGTATTCTAATCAAAGGTCCATAATTATTTTAACATTAGATGCCCTCCTGTCTTATTACACTGGATAACAAAATTATTCATATTTTTTGTCACATGAACTAAAGGAGATAAACCCAATAGTATATTTTGCACTGAATTCAAGTACATAGTTAGTTTTTAAGTGACAAGCAGTTGAAGTTTGAAGAAAATTTGTATTAACATTGTATTACACACAGTATATACATTATCTAAGAAATAACCATGGATGACACTATGCTATATTTTGCTTGTGGAACGTCTCTTCTAAGTGTCTAGCAATAATCGGCCTGCTTACGGGGACTCACTTTTGTTGGTACCACTTTTCCAAGGTGGAAATGTCCTGGGGAAATTACTCTTTGGGCCCATCGCTTAGTGCCCCGAGATTTCCTGGGAAGAAGTATAAGTGAGAGTCTAAGAAATGCATCTTTAAAGAAATATTACACCCCACAGTTTTGTAGGATTGTACAAGATCAGCCATCATATCACGTTCATTTTCTGCCTTATGATTTCCCAAAAAATTGGTAGTGACATTTTTTAATGATTTCCACGGTGCTTTATCCAATTCACTTAGCTGGTCTTCAAATTTTATGTCCTATATTGACCCTGTTATTTGAGGTTCAACAAAAAATACCCCTTAGATCTGAGTGTCACTCTTCAAATACATAAATCCAGCACTGTTTTGATCCTTTGCCTTGACGAAATGAATCCAAGTTTGATGCGCAACAGAGGTAAACTTTTTTCAGGATTGATTAATGGAGTATTTTTTACATTTTTCTGTGCTAGAATAAGTGCTTCTTGTTTATGCCCCTGTTATCGGATGTAGTGATGTTTTCTGTCCCTACTATCCCACTCATACTGGAAGTAACAAATCTTTGTGTAGCCAATCAAAAGAGCAGTGACCTTTATATCCCCACAAATGTTCCAATTATATTTTTCATACTGGATCTTTTCCAAAAATAATTTCATATTTTCATAGGAGTTTTTCATGTTTTGGAGTGGGCTAGGGGTACAGATGGGAAATTATTCCCATTATGTAGAAGCACAACTTTTATGCTAATTTTTGAAGAGTCAATAAACAACGCCTTTCAGTTGGATTGTGTTGGTGTCCAAGAGCTTCTATAACAGAGCAAAGATCATTACAAAGTACTGGATCATTTTCTTGAGAGAAAAGGTTTTTGAATTTATTTTGGCAATTGCAAAAGACATCTTGGTGGAGAAGATTCCACCCTTTAACTCTGGAACCTAAGAGTTCAGCTTGTTTTTTAGACAAATTCAAGTCACAGACATTGTTAAGATCTGTTGTCAATAAATGGAGTTCAGATGAGGAACAACTTCAAGGGTTGGAGTGCAATCAACATTGTCCCATTCTTGCTGCCCATGATCATTAGAATCAGAGTTGTCATCGTTAAAATTCAGATTCTGCAGAGGAGGTGGTACGGACAACCCTTCACTGTGTGGGAAAGGTCTCATTGCAGATGGCAAATCTGGATATTTAACTGTGTGTTTGGATTTGGAGGTGATCCCTGTTATGTGTGTGAAGCAAAAGTAACAATCAGAGGAGTTGTCTTTAAGTTGCCTCCGAACCGTGGGAATGGAAAAAAACATTTGACACAAATCATTTACCCATCCTGTAAGAAGCCTCACATGAGTTATGTAACAAATATGAGGGGCCCATTGTTTATCTTGGTCACTCACTGTGCACCCAAAATGAAGCTCACACCATTTGTTAATGGGTGGGGTAAAATGTTGTCTCTGAGATTTTTATGTCATTTCACCACACACCTAACAGAAGGTGTCAGGATAATTTAAGCACTTCCTGGACATGATGAAAATATAAGAAACACAATCCTTTTACAAAAACTCTTCACTAAAAAGAACACGCAACACAGTCCGGCACACCACTAACAGTGTGGTGTTCCGCAAACAGAGCTGACCGTTTGTTCCGTGTCCCAACATGTCTGTACCTGTCTTAGCTTGCACAGTCTGGCTGTCTGCGATTGGGCTCACATTTCTGCTGTCTTTGATGTGACAAAGTTTTCATGCATGCACTCTGTTTAAAATACAATGAAGTGCCTCAGCCATATTTAAAACTTACTTTTGGCATGACAAAAAAACTTAATTCACTAAAATTGCATTGTAAATTCTTCTGGTAATTGTAAATTGTAAATAATAGATCACCCTGGAGACCAATAACACTGGTAAACATTAATTTTTTCACAAGAAAATTAATCTGTGTTTATGTATTTTTCCACCATGAATTCAAGCATGTTATTGTTATCACCCACAGTTTTTGTGTGACAGAGCAATTCCAATAACATGCTTGAATTCATGGTGGAAAAATACATAAACACAGATTAATTTTCTTGCGAAAAAAAATTAATGTTTACCAGTGTTATTGGTCTCCAGGGTGATTTATTATTAATTGAAACATTTTGTTTATTCTTAAAATCCTAGACATAATTATTTTTGCATTTAAAATTATCATTCACTAGGAAGTACAGTCCTCATAGAGAAACAAGTTCTTTGTATCCTGTGTGTGATTTAACATATGGAAGTAAAATGATGAAAGTTGACAGTGCAGCTTGTAAAATTTATGTGGACACATCTTGCTTTATTATCATTCATACAAGGTTTAGTGCTGAAGACTCCTGGAGAGATATGGGTACAAATCTGGTGACTTTTGATGGATAACAAATCAAAGTGCATGCCACATATTTATTTACCATCAACATAATACAAATTAGCAGGCCTTGCACATTTCATATTTTCTACTTCATTGTTAGGAACAATCATGTTATCAAGATCTAAAATCTCAGTATTCACAGCAAATTAAAACCTGAGTTATGATAAAATTATGAACTAAATGCCATTCTGTGGGGGGGGGGAAGCAGATTTTGCAGCATTCGTACAAATGCAGTAAATTTCCTTGAAGACTGAATGTACAAAATGATTTTTTAAAAGGTTTTCCTATGTGTATTTTTGCATGCATATGCAGTTCTTTAAAAGGTTAAAGGTGTTTGAATTTCAAAAGAACTATTTTTAACTTGATGGTGTATTTCTTTTATGATACTTAAATCTGGCCATCATATGCCTTGCCTAAGCATTTTTCATTTCCCCAAAGAATGAGCTGTTAAGATTCTTAAACTTGTTGGTCTAGATGATTTATTTAAAAAGTTAGGCCATTTATTGTTATATATTGATGGTAAACATGCGTTTTATGTGGGGACCAGAATTCTGTAAATAGCAAAGTTTGTTTATCTTAGTAGTAAAATTTAATTATTTGATGAAATCCAACCCCAAAGGAAGTCCTGACCATGCAATTGTTACCAGAAGAATGCCACTATAAGCAAATCTTGAAGTTGGGAATATCTGCCCATAAGAAATGGGCTAATGAAGACGAGGTTGATGTATACTTATTTTTTACAAATGGTGTTGTAGAGCTTGTGTAATGAGTAGGAGAGTGGGAGATAGTGGTTGCGTGTGAGAGTGAAGTTGTTTTCTTTTGGAAAATTTGTGGTCAATGCATATTACTTCCAAAAGAGCAGGGTATTTTGCATGTTATTCCCCAGAATTTGGCCGCATATGTGAGGTGAAATGGATAACAAGGACCTGTTTATATTCATGTGTTGATTAAAACATTAAAACATGTTGGGTTACAATTTTGTCATCCCTATATAGGAGACTATGTGAATTTAGAAGTTCTGATTTAAAAGTAGAATATGCAGTAATGGGCAAATGGTATCAAAAATATCATAATCAAGCTTCCACATGTTTTTGTCATCTAATTCCCAATTTTAAAAGACTTGAAAAGCTTGCAAGTGCTATGACAGTGGAACATTTTTCATATTCTTGAATACAGTTTATCGACAGTGGTGTAATGATTTTTAATCGGTAATGATATGTTAACTGTTTAGGTTAGGTAAGGTCAAATTATATGGTAAAATTCTCCATGTGCTTAATTAAGCTCCACACCATGAAGCAGGGGAGAGGAATTATAGTTTCACACATTCTTAACCTCAAGCACTTGATGGAGGTGAGCAGTCACCCTTACTTCTGGTACCAGTTATGTATACAGAAGAGTAGGTGGGCCCCAGAGCTGGTATGGTCATTGGATGGAAGAAAAGTCTGCTCTTTCTGGGACTTCAATTTTGCCAGGCACTCAGTTTATAGCCTATTGAATGAGTTATGGATATGTGCATATATTTAATGGATATATTTGTGTACCTCCTGTTTATGTTGGAAAGTTTGTGTAAACATTAAGAAAGCGGGGTTTAACAGAAAAATATGGTTAACAAAGATCTGTGTAATTACAATGAATTATGTCTAGAATTTGTAAAGATTTGCTTACTGAACGTAAAGGGATTCAGAGAACTGCACTCTTCTTGGCTATTATGCATTGAGTAGTGGTAATAACCCAGAAGAGCGCAGTTCTCATCTACTTTATGGCAGAAGCCTGAAATCACGATTACAGGAATTCACTGTATATTCCCATATGATCAGAAAGTAATTCAGCTCTTGTACAAACGAGTGTATGTACAACTATTGAAAGTGCGAATGTTGTGAATTGCTTCTCTTATATATAAGATCCCCTTGAACCTTAATACTGCCCAGGTGGTATGGTGGTTTGTGAACAATGCCATCTGCTCAAGAAATCTGCCATGTGAGGGAGGCAGGTATTCTCCAAAACTACACTGATACACATGATCATTACAGGGAGTTTCACTGCCTTTATTCCCCCTCATGACTTCAAATGTTATAGATTTGTTCTGTGATGTCTGTGAAATTGCAAAATGATTTTTGTGTCCTGTATTTTATATGGGTGTTTTTGAATGAACTATGTTATTTTTCAGATTCCCTTGACTTATGGTATGTCATTGAGTCAGTAACAGGTTATGACTAAGAACAAAAGTGTGTCTTATCTTGCTGGGAAGATAAGATTTAGTGGTACACAGATTATCATGTGTCTTATCACCATATGGAGACACCACTTGGCATCATGATAGTGATAAGCTGATTACTTATGTGAAGTATAATTACTTTTTGGAATAAAGTTTATCACTGTGGTTGCCAACTATGTGGTTAAATATCAGCATGTTTTAATACCTTGTCCAGCAAAGGGAGGACTTTTGCTATTGATTTGGTTCTTCTGGCTGGCCCCTTAGGGACTATTGAACACTTTTTCTGAGTTTATTGATAGTTGTCCTACTTGTGACTCATTTTCTCTCCTTACCTTTTTTCATAATCTGCATTTCCCTACTTCTTTCTCCTTATACTTTATATTTTTTACCTGTTATCCACTCTCATATGCTTCAGTCCCCTTGTCATTGACACCTGACCTTTGGAGGATCTGTCTTTCCTACTGCTTTTCTCACAGCCCTTTATCACTGTGGTTGCTAACTATGTGGTTAAATATCAGCATGTTTTAATACCTTGTCCAGCAAAGGGAGGACTCTTGCTATTGATTTGGCTCTTCCGACTGGCCCCTTAGGGAATGTTGAACACTTTTTCTGAGTTTATTGATAGTTGTCCTACTTGTGACTCATTTTCTGTCCTTCCCTTTTTTCATAATCTGCATTTCCCTATTTCTTTCTCCTTATACTTTATATTTTTTACCTGTTATCCACTCTCATATGCTTCAGTCCCCTTATTGACACCTGACCTTTGGAGGATCTGTCTTTCCTACTGATTTTCTCACAGCCCTAGTGTTGGCCCACCCACGATCAGGTTATGCTACCCTGATGATGAAGGCAGCAGAGAAATCTGACGTGTTACTATCCTTTTTTAAATTACATGCCCGCACATATCAGAGGACTGATCTTCAGTGGAAATTCTGAGCACGAAATTAATCCATAGTGTGTCTATGAAGAATTATTCGACCAGTCTGTGTTGCTAGACTGAATGAAGCATTTGCATCTGGATGTAGCGTTATCTTTTTATGTACATGGTATTAATTTGTTTCTCTTACAATATGTAGATAAAGAGAAAGTAGTTCCTGTGCTAATTAAGCCCCATGCCATGACAATGTACAGTGGATTCAAGTTAGAACTTCATATCTTCTCATCTTGGCACTAGAGAAGGTAATTTACAACTTTTGTTCCCCAGCATCCATTAAATAAAAGGCTGAGTGGGCCTAATGGCTGCTAGGAATCGAAGCCCAGTTCCTCAGTCGTCCAGCCTCTTGCCTATTCCATGACTCAATTATTCCAGGATTCCAGCTCCGTCAACATGTAGGTACAACACGTTTTGTCTTCGAAGCATCTAGTCTGGCAAATTACAACAATAAAAATGAGAAACGAAGCAAACCCTTAGGAAAAAGCCTCCTTGTTGTCAAACGAACAGATAGGAACATTTTCCAGGTTTGTTTCTGTCCTGGGTAGGCCAGTAACAGACAAATGGGTTGAGGAATGCATAGCGCTATCCAGGGGCAATAGTATTATCCGCTCAAGTCTTCTCCGTGGTGACCCGTGCACTTGCTGGCTTGTTTCCAGGATGAAAAATACCCGCAGAACCCGATTATTAGACAGTGGAAAGTCACAGGGCCCCTGTTCTGCAAGCTTGGGTAAACCGCCTCCGGATGTCGGCAACCTGTCATCTGAACGAGTATAGGCATGACCGGTGGATCAATGCATAACAATCCTTAGACACAGAGGCCCAATCGCTAGGAAGATGATTATGCGGGTGATACGAGTACTCCTTCTCCACACCAGGATGACCTTTTTCACAGGCGCCCTGGCTGATGATCTTAAGGCTCGGTTTCAGACGGTAAACGACCTATCGGAGCTCCTGGTCATTGAGATACGACTACATGCATTTGCTCCAACAATGGAACCCTACTTAACCGACTCCTTTGAGGTCAAAGAACTCATCAGGATCTCCAGTTCGGTAAGCCCAGGCGCGACCGTTGTACACAATGGGCACCAGAAACATCTCACAAGTACTCAACCCCGTAGGCGTTGTGTCCCACCGGTATGGTAACACTCGCGTGAACCCTGTGCTGAACGACAAGCACAGACTTTCCCGCCACAAGGAGTTGGCTCTATGGGGATGACACGGTCACCACAGCCACGTACTACCAGCCGACGTTGCTTGTCGGCTACCTATAGACTTACTTCAACATCCTCGTGAACTGGGCACGGGACCGGAGGATTGCCATCGACATATCGACGAATACCGCGGTGTCCTTAGTTAAAACCGCGAAATGCACGTTCTTCTCTTCGGGGAGTCAACCGGTGGTTCGCTAGGACTCGGTATTTTGAGGTTACCCTTGATAAACGGCTGAATTCGTCGACTCACATAAAGCAGATCAGAAAAGGGAGAGTCTTGAGACGGGGCATGCTGGGCCGTCTACTTGATGGAAGTAGTGGCTTTTCTATCAGAAATGGTGTTCTGCTTTATAAGTAGCTCATATTTCCTATTATGAATATTCGTGCCTTACCTCGAGGTCTTATGCCCGCACCCATGTCGACAGGCTGCTGGTGATTCAGTCTGTGCCATCACACAGTGACTAGCGCACCTTGGTTTGTTGGCAACAACTACATTCACGACGATCTGGAATTCCCCTTTTTCGCCGACCACATCAGAGCACTAATCAAAATTTTCGAATGAAATTTAGCTCATACGGGGAATCGTTTATTTCGGCAAGTTTGAAGGTACTTGTAAGTGCGAGGGCTGACCAAATGCGCCTGAGGCGTTAGTTACCGGAGAGTGGAAGTCGGCAGGCCAGTCGAGGCATCGCATGGAAGGACGGCTAAGTTCACGCAACTAATTGTGTTCGGTACTTTTTAGCTACATTGAACGAGGATTTCTGTGATTATCCTCTGTTTTTAGCAAATTTCAAAGTATAATTTGAAGACGGGGCACGGCTCATACCCCTCTTCCCCCAGCCATGGAGGCCTCATTAAAGCGACTCCCCCCGTTAGTCCCAAACACTGTCAGCGAACGCGATGGAACCAGTCTATGTTCAAGCCCATTAGACCATTCAGCCAAAATTCTTCAACCCCAAAAGTATATATTGTCATTTGCAGGAAATGTCCTTAGAGTGACCACGTCAAACCCTCAGCCTAGACGGGAAAGCTATTAGCGTAAGCCAGAGTCCCTTTTACGATTGGAAGTTTTCTGTGGCTCGAACTCACTGACGTGTTGATTACGTTGGTATGGTGAACGAAAGAGTCGGCTTTGACGTGGCTTCTAGTCTCCGCACGTAGCTCTTTGGTTAGTAGGCGCAAATTTACCCTTCGTTCTCTCTTCACAAGGTATTCGTAAGACCTGTGAAGAAAGCATCTATTTAAACAAACCGCCTACTTTATTGAGCAACGTATTCGGCGGCAGAGGGAATTCGTTAGTGAGGGTCTGACACTTCTCTTGAATAATCCCTGAAGATATGTACACTAATCCTGGCGAGCATCTTACGCCGCTGCAAATAAATGCTATATAAATCATCCAGTAAAGGAGAAATTGGAATCGGCCTTTGCTGATGTGGTAACTGCCTGTTTCTCACCGATTACACTACATATTTGTATAGAGATATCAATTAACTTAAGAACAAATATCGGTTCAGAAAGAACTTTGATCGGCTTGGCTTCCACCAGCATTCTGACTACACAACCATTTACGTAATTCAGTTTTTCATACAGGTATACCGAACACAAAAAATGAAAGCTTGGCGCCAAACCCCACCATGAAGCATGGAACTGTGTAGGTATAGCTATAGTATTCTGTACATTTTGGTACAAGATGGAGATGGAAGCTTGTTGTCACCACTTTGCCGCTTCACTTCCGCGTGTAAATGGGTAGGAAACTGGGTAGATCCGAAATCTGTGCGGGAGATGATGGCGAAAAGAGGCGTGTGTTTCTTTCGTTGGGAATCGATATCAGATTCTTTATCGTCCAGCCTGTAGCGTAGGATGTCGGTGACGTGGGAGTGATAAGTGTCGAAATTCAGTAATCAGCAGATAGTGATAAAGCCCTTGCCGAATTCATCATAAATTACACTCTAACGTCAACGAAATATTTATTACAAGGCATTGTCTTCAACATAGGTATCCTACTGCGCTGCTTCCAGGAATAAAAGTTGATAATGATTATGTAATTTTCGAGGAATTATTTGTGTTAAGCTTGACCTAAAATGATCACATTTTTCGAGCAGAGTTAATAAACAACTTTCTGTGCAGATGAAACTGTTTAATGTAATTTTTAACGTATCGATAAAGTTTTCTCCGTTCCACATAAATAAGACAATTGATGGGAGTTTGCCTCACAATTAACTGCCGCTTCTTTGCTATTAAGTGATGGACGCCGCGGGGGAGGAGGTTGCATGCAAACCAAGCATCTGACTTCTTGGAAATGGTAGACGTAAACTTCAAAACTTGAAGAAACTTATGTATGATATATGAACACCATTAAATCTAATCTGGGGGGCCGGCATAGCGTAATCGGTGTAGTGCATAGTCTATGGACTGGAAGACCGGGTCTCGAATCCCAACAGGAGTAAGAGATATAACTCCTCCAAAACTCCCAGACCGTCTCAGGGTCTCACATATCCTGCTACTGGATAGGAACTAGGAGCTCTTTTCCTGGAGTAAATCGGCCGTGGCTTGAGGCTGACAACTCACCTCCATTCAGTTCCAAAGTTAAGAATGAGTGGAGCTCTACTGCCTTTCCCCCTATACGTCTTCATGGCGCCTAACGTTTAAAGTTTTTACCTTTATTAAATATATGTTCGAACAAAGAGTCTCACAGCCACAGGGAAATCGGTACAAGTATTCTTAAACAGCTTAATCTTAAATTTGTAAGATCTTTCTGCCCTTACGGAAACAACCTTGTGGGAGGGGGGGGGGAGAGGACAGTGGTCGTGCATTACGCATGAGTCTTGTCAGCTGCAATTGTGTTTGTAAGAATGCAGTAAGTCGTGGCGTCTTCTTAAGTTCAGATGATATCAGTTTTTCAGGTTTGTATAATTTGGAGAATTGAGAAGAGTGTATATTTCGTATCACCTACGTTTTGGTTCCTTTTTGCCTACGGTTCAGGTTGTAGTGCCACAGAAGTAGCCAAAAATTATTTCATTTATTATTCATCAACCATTCGGGCCATTGCTCACTCAAGAGACGATATAGTCCTGAAAGAGACTGCCAATATACAGTGGGTCTCTTTCATCATTACCCAAAGCATCGCAGTTGTCAAGGGATGTCCCGGCGGAAAAGAGAGACGCTGTAGCAATCACTGTCAAAGCTGTGGCTGTATTTCTGATATGGACAAAGGTGTTTCTTCTCGCCACGACGTCCGGACCGACTCTAAGGTTCCCTCATCCTTCGATCCAGCGAGTATGTAAAGAACGATACTTCCGGAGGGATAAATTTGACCGAAACCACAAATTGCCTGTCCACTGCTTACACATGACGAAGTACGCAATTCAAGAAGCATGCCTCCATATATATAGGACCTCGGTTCTTTCATTGCGTAACATTTACAGAACCAGTTTTGCCTTTAAAGATAAATGTAAAGAAAGTAAGTTCTTCCAAGTACCTTACCTGAACTAACCTCTAGGCCCTTTAAGGTAACTATAAGCTCTGTTGTTAATGAAGAATTACAACGACATGTCCTTTTTAACATATGTAGTTTTATTGATAAACAGTGCGATAGTATTTTATGCTAATTTTAAATAGTGCGAAATTACTTAATGTGAAAATTTTGAAAAAAACACGAATCCAAAAAATTAAAATTGGTGGCGCCAACGATGAAAGAATGCGTCTTTACATACCAAAGAAATCCTAAAAAAAAACTCAGTACATATTATTACATTATTTCTTCTGCTAACATAATTAATGGAATCAGACCAGTCGTCGACATCAAGTGGGGAGGGAGCGCTTTCTAATTAGGTGGCTGTTGTGTCTACTGTTCCTGCATTTTCATCGGAATATGAAGACTTTTAATTTTTTAAGTAGTGTACTGTGTCAATAAAATTGTCGTTAAATTAATTTTGATTGCTTATGTATTTTTACTTTGTTTACGAAGTATGTTTAAAACAAAAATATCGTGCAGTGGTTTGCATTTATTCCCATGAGAAATCAGTCTCGAACTATCCGAGGTTGTCAGGAATGCATAAAATGCGACTGCGCTGCAGGCCATTATAGTACTGATCGACAATCAGCAGTTTAACCGTATACATGTTTCGGCTCATACGAACCATCATCATGTTAATCCCGAACAGAAAACTCATGTTTCTTCGAGCGGTTCCATCTGTACGATTCTGCCTTGAACGCAAAATGTGCACAGGAAAGAATTAATGAAGAAGGGTCGCGGCCTATTGCAAGGTGCTGTCCGAGCGTTGTGTTTTATTGTCTAAGGACAACCAGGCCTCATGTCAAACTTCAGACATGATTGACGTTGCTCTCGCCCGAGATCTGAACGTGGGATTTTCTGAACATAAGTAGGCCGTGTCATCACGACTTCCCTTGAACTTTGGCCCAGTGGACTTGGTCTCAAGTATTGTTGTAGATGACGTCTGTTATATTCTGCGATAGGCTTCTGAGATGCGGAGCAGCTGGATGTGCTTTACGAGCAGATAATTTAAAAATCTCTTACCAGGGGTACACAAATTTGCCAAAAATCTTGGAGCCACTTCAAAATTCTAGGTGTCAGAAGCGTGATATGAAGCAAGTTCCACACTAACGACCCAAAAATTTTAGGCGCCACGGTACAGTACAAAATTGGTTGCTCGGGCGAATTTGAGCCAGGGATTTGTGCATCCCTGCTACATACAGACTTGCTTTGACTTGCCACTACAGCATATGCTTTTGTAAAGGATAGCGTGTACTTAAACTCCGTGGCCTTAGTCCGCACGCGAACTATACCGACAGAGCGGCCGCCGCAGGTCGGCGAAGTTAGTGCCAACGTTTGCGGATAGAGGGGTGTCACGTGGTCAGCGCAACGGGTCCCCACAGCCGTTAATCTCTGTTTTCTAGACCTTGAGCCGCTACTTTTTGTATTCAAGTAGCTCCTCAATTGACCTCATGAGGCTCACGAGGCTGAGTGGACCCCGTTCCAGACCCACTACTACTCAGAAAATCTGGTAACGCCGGGGATCGAACCCGGGACCTCTGTATCTGT
>Ga0123352_10010758_pt1 | contig 14383 bp, 10 predicted proteins | sample TergutLab28metaG_FD_89700 | JGI IMG/M metagenome (GOLD analysis project Ga0123352, IMG submission 89700) | Labiotermes labralis P1 segment gut microbial communities from Petit-Saut dam, French Guiana - Lab288 P1 | ecosystem: Host-associated > Arthropoda: Insects > Digestive system > Gut ... | reverse complement strand
GGGTGGGAAAAATTTCCGTGCTTTTTTAAAAATTTAATTTTTCATTCCCTTTTACCCCTTCCCTGACCGAGGTAAACCCGGCCCAGGACCCCCCCCCCCAACCCTACTATATTGAGATCTAATCCATTTTAATATTATCCTCCCACCTACCTGCAGGTCTTCCAAGCAGTCTCCGTCCTTGAAGTTTCCCCACCAAAACCCTGTCTGCATTCCTTTTCCCCACCATGCCTGCCACATTCCCCATCCATCTCTTATCTTTGTTCTGATCATCCCAATGATATTTGATGCCATACATAAATCATGAAGTGCCCCAGTATGCATGTTTCTGCAGTCCCCTCTCATCTCCTCCTCCCTGTAAGACCCAAATACTCTTCTCATCACCCTATTCTATTCTCAAGCATTCTCACACTACATTCTTCCCTTAAGTGGAAGACCCCAGTTTCATGACCATTTAAAACATTGTGCAAAATTATAACTGGGTATATTTTAATCTTTATATTTCTAGGTAACAAATAGGAGGAAAAATAATTTTTCACCCAATGATAGCAGGCATTCTCTGAATACAATCTGCTCTTAATTTCTTCATGCATGTAAATTTGATTCATTAGTGTCATTCCCAGTCATAAACACTGCCACACTTTCGAAGGACTTATTACCTATCTTAATGTTGCAAATTTTGATGTTTTGCTGATCATGCATCTTAGCAATTGACCAAATTAATGCACAAATTCTTGTTTTATAATAAGTTTATTATATTCCTCTACATGTTTCGAGCACTGCTGTCCTCACCAGGAGGTCAAAATTCTATTATACAGCATCTGGTATCATCACCCCTATAGGTGGCTGTCCGGTGTGCAGGTTGAGAGAGGAATCTCTCAACCTCCTGCTCAGATGAATTGTAATGGTGGTGGTGGTGGTCGTAGCATTAGTAGTAGGAACAGCAGCCAGTCCACTGGTTCAAGAGTTGAAAGGCGTGCGCACGCACGCACACACACACACACAAAGGCAACATGGATCTCTACAGCCTACTGTTTTAATAAAGGAATGCAGAACAAGAAACAAAGAACAGTAAAGCAAAAATAAGCTACTACTGTTGGTGACTGAATGAGCTACTTAACATGACACAGGACGATTCATCAAGTTTCAGTTTTATAAATAGCATTTGGTCACAGCAGATGTGACGTATGTAGACACTCCTCCCAGTCCCACATTGTCCATCCCCTCTACCTGAAGCCTATCCTGTTGCTGCAAGAGTGCCAACTCTCACTATGCCAGAGTCTAAAACTGAACACATATGATGGCAATAAACAAGCCCATGTATTTTTGGAGAGGAGAACAGTACTACAGTTCTTGCATGCTATTTGGAACAAATGTGTTATGCAAGAACCAAGCAACCACAATCCTTGAACATGAGCCAGAAGATTCTGAGCACAGAAAGCTTCCATAACTTCATCACTCTTGTGAATAGGAACTTCAGTTATTCAAATTTCATGTCTAGAAACTAAGCAAAAACAAATTACCACTCCAATACACAGACAGACATCAAATACCAACTTTGTGAGAACATAAAATTTGGTATGAAGCCCTTTTTTCCCATAAAATGCACATTTCTTACATTTGAAACTCAGTCATGAGACTGTAAAATGATCATGACTGATTTGGATTTGTAAGGAAACAGGTGTAGCCCATTTCAAGATACTGCAGGAAACCATAGAATATCCTCTCTGAAAAGCTGACACTTTATTCAGGTGGTCCAGAAATCTGCCTTTTATGAATCCTGAAGTTTAGTACATGTTAACACCATCAAACCCTACTTCAGATCCATACTACTACTGAACCCATCTATACCTATGACTCCAAAGTGGTGTGATCCCTACAGACCACTAACTACAATTCTTTCTTTTTTGGGCTTACCTCTTCCTGTCTACTCATTATAGTACAGAAGGTCACTGTGCATTGTATCACCCTCAAGGCTACACACACACTTGGTAGGACTATTCTGGTAAAGGGATTGGCCCTGACAACATGTAACACTCACAAGAGACAGTGAACCACGCCCCCAGCATGATTCAATCCCACATTCCCAGCATGTGAGTGGCTGCAGACCCACGCCTTAGACCACACGGCCACCGAAATTGGCATTAACTAAAATGTTGCATGCATTTCTCTCATTCCTCATGACATACTCTTTTAATTTCATTTGTCTAATAATATTTGTTAAAGAACAGAAAATTATCTCTTGATAATGCAATTTCTCTGTTCTGATAGTAAGCCACTCCTTTAGTCATTTTAAGATATCAGCATATCAGTCTGTACACCATTGGATGGTATGACTGATAAGTTATGACCAGTAAAGTATCTGGAAGAAAACAGTCATGGATTCATCACAGCACACCCCTCGCATCTGCCAGAAGACAGAAAATCATACCAAAAAAAAAAATAAATAAAAGCTGCCAGGATATTTGGTCTTCCAGGTGAGATTCAAACCAGATACCTTCCAAACACAGATATACAAGAGTTGCTGGTATACCAGCCTGTTCCATTTCTCCAGCCTTAGTTCCAAATATTATCTTCAGTACTTTTTTTTCTCAAGCACCCTCAACATATTTCTTTCCAAAAGAGCACTAGACTAAGTGATACTCAATGTACCACTACATTCATCTGGCCACATGGATAAAAACAATGGAAAAAAAAAAAACTTTGGTCAGAACAGTCACGAATCACCTTGAGCATTAGTTTTCTATGTTACTGACATTATGTGATATAGGATTTCAAAATTAATTGTTCTTTCAATTCCTGCCACCCATTAAACAACCCTGTATCTGCTAATTATAATGCACATATTTAGCAGGATATTATGTGTGGCAGACCGAACATTATGTACAGATAAACACTAACTACCCACACATGCATAATGGCACTAGCATAAATTATGAGTGACAGCCGTTACTTTCAAAGAACAGTTAGTTTACGTAACTACTACAATCCAAACACAATACTGCAAATACTGCCCTTGCTGATAAACTATCTGATGACAGAACTCAAAGGTTCAACACTGCTAGTACCAAAGAATTACAGAAAACACACTCCTTGGACAGTTCCATGTACTTTCCAACTAACAGGTTGTTTGCTTACATTTTAATATTATCCTCTTCACTCCCTAATTTTAAAACTGGGTGTTTTCTAAGAGATTTCTTCAACACACATACAAACATTTCTAGCCTGTTACAATTCCACTACCCTAATGATACTAGCAACCTGAATAAACGACCATTGAACTGCTTAAGTCTCTCCTATTAGGAACCAAAAATAAGCTACATTTCGAGCACTAAGGTCTAATCCTTCGGTTTCTAAGCATTAGTTGTGTCAGTGATAACAATCCAGTGAATTATAAGAAGAATTAAAAAGCTGCAGATAAGGGGTTTCAGTGATAGATTATTGTATCATATGACCTCACCATTATCACCTCATCCAAATGACCTTGATAATGCTAACATGTGCTACTCATGCAAACTGTGAAGCAGAAGCAGAGTGACCAAGAAATTACACAAGGTCAAAACATGCTACATACACAGCACATGTTAATGAATGCCAAGGCAGTCTATTCAGCAAGTCTCCACTTGAAACACAGCATGTGTTTAAACACTTCGTTTGTCTTTTATGAAAAACTTGAATTCAAATTACCTGCAACAACAATGCTACATGTGGCAGTAACATTCCAAATAAAAGCCACAATCAACAAGAAATATGGTACATTTGTGATGGACAATATAAAACATCACCAAAAATGACAGCAAGCAGAAAAATACTCAAACTGAAAAAAAAGAAGTTAATTGAATATCTTCATTATGTGGTGTTTAATGAGGATAAATACGCTTAATAAGAGGAGGATATGGAGACTGCATCCTCCCAAACGCAGTGTTGTCCCTGCACACGCCATGAAGGCATACAGGGGGAGTGGAAGTATAGCTCCACTCCTTCTTACCTTTGGCACTAAATGGGAGGTGAATTGCCAACATAATGGCCCAGTGCTTTTACTCCAACTGAAAGTATCCTTGGTACCCATTGCAGAGCAGGCTGGGTAGGTTCCAGAACCAACTTGGGAGTTTTGGAGAAGACAAAAATCCTCTTGTCCCTGTCAGGAACTGAGGCCCACATCATGAAGCCCATAGTCTAGGCACTATAAATAGTGAGTTTCCCTAGCTCTGAAAGCCAACTGCTGGTTATGCTAAAGCAGAATTCTGGTCACTTTGAAGACATCAATGGAAGCAGTTAATCTGAGGAAATTCTTTAAAAAAGGTCCTAAGACAATCTGGATAACTACCTGCTTTTTGTCAAGCAAGTTTCCTGGAAAACACTTGAGGTAGTCAGAGACAGCTCTGAAAACTGAGCAATCGCTGGTACGTACATATGAATGGCACGTGTCTAACAAGATTATGGTAGCCAATGACTGTCTACATTTTCAATAACCCATAAGTAACATACTATCAGTCACTCAAAGCACTTTTAAAAACCCTGATAATTATCAAGAAGTTCCTCCACTTGTATTTTTCCCTAACAAGTAACCCATCTCCCCTATCATTTATTATCATTTCACAGCCAATTAAACAGCTCAGTAGAAACATATCAGAATATCTACCAAGTAACCCATTTCCCCTATCATTCAGTATCATTTCACAGTCATTTAAACAGCTAAGTAGAAACATATCGTCATATAACATTACTTTTCCATGCCACTAAGACAGGTCCTACTACCTGCCTGATGTATGCAGGCTGATTTTCTGCAACGTGTACAGTTAAATTCCACTTAACTTTTCTCAGGGAGAGACTGACACTAAATGGGGGGGGGGGGGAACCTTCATGTGTAGGAATTAAACATTTCCTGACTTAGCAAAATTGAAATTGAATCCTAATTCAAATGAAGTAAAACATGAAGTTATTAAACATTCACCATTGGTTTCAGTGCAATTTGTAAAATGATGTATGTTAACATAACACACCATGCAATTACTTGATTTTTAACATCCAGGTCTCTTGGTTGTGTTACCACTATCTGAACCTTTAGATAACCTCTGAAATCTGTCCACAACCTATGGCAGTGGGTTCAGGAGTGCTGCAAGTAAGGCAGTTAAAACACAAACATTTGATAAAATAATAAACCCTTTTAACTTCTGTGGCACAACTTGGCCCTAGGCCACCTCACTGTTGACGTTTCTACATCACTCACTCACTCACTCACTCACACACACACACACACACACACACACACATCACAGGATGACTCTGAACAAGTGACCAGTTTGTTGTAGGGGCCACTACCTACACAACACAAAATACAATGGATGAACATCCATGCCCTCAGCAGGATTCAAACCCCTGATCCCAGCAATCAGGAAGCCATAGACCTATGCCCTTTATCGCACAGCCAGTTGGATCTACTCGTGGATACTTTTAGTCACAGGATATTACCAGCATACTGCTATATATAGAAGTGATGGTTAACCTGTATATCATGACACACTCCACACTGTGAAACTGGTAATAAAGCAAGTGGTTGTGGTTTCCTGCATGATGAAACCCCAGCACTGCCTGCAAGAGGTACTGCTACCTTATTCAGTTTATTATATATATTCATTCATTTAATTATGGTTTCTCAGCTCCTTTGGTTTGTATGGCAACAAGTGGCACATTGAATGGGAATGTGGCTGGCTTTTGTTAAGGCATTATACTGCTACGGGATGATGATCTCAAAAGCAATCGAAAAATGTTGGTAATTCATAACATGTGATGAAAACATATTTTATACATGTGCATTTGTTGGTTTCATTACATAAGTTGAAGCATCACACCGCATTTGTGAAAAGTGTCGCAACTGCCAATCTCCATGGTGACATTCAAACTGGAGATATCCAGAATACAAGATAAGAGTGAAAACCACCCAAATGCAGCATTCAGCATAAATTATAATAAGTGCCAAGTCATTATTTAACTTGTTACTTCAAGATAATATATTACAGTCATAACAAAACCCCACAACTGTACAATGTAAAACACAATGACATATTTATTACCTACATGATAAAACACATAATCAATGAGATATGATGTGCTGAGTGAATACCACAGAACCAAGAAGTTATCCATTTGTATGTTTCCTGTGACCCCAGCAAAGTACATTTGCATAACATACAAGGTGGATAATTCTTAACTTGATATGTGACTGTCATGATGCAGTTAGGTAATACATTCACCTCTCAGTTACTCACAAGCATCCAAGGACAACAACTGTGTGATCAGGAAGTGCAACAGAATAATACATTTGAAAGCCATCTAAACCACTTTCTCCTTACTATATGCAACTATTCTGGCTGGTGTAAACAAAACAACAATTCAATACATTAACCAACAAATGAACTCAGTAAAATAGAACATAATACAAATCATAAAACACAATTCATAATAACTAACAACCCCCACATGTTACAGCACCAGAGTTCCATCTTCAGGGAGTCTACGAACACAAAGGATAACCAGACCAACACTTCCATCTCAGGCACTAATTGACCTCACTGTCATGTTTCAAACATTGTAATGTTAAAAATATATAAAGCTGACAATTATGAGAAAATGAAACAGAAATGTTAACTGAAGAGTTTTGTACAGTTCTATGGGAACTATAGAATTCCAACCAATGCAGAAATAACAAAAAGCAAGCCTTTAGCAAAATGTAAGGAGTAGGGATGGATCTAACCAACACAGGCCATGATATCAGATAACAGACAGTAAAAGTAACTTTTACTGCCTTTTTAAAATTTTGTTACTGACGCAACATAACCCACAGCAAGAACTTTAAACATGGTTCTTGAATAACATTCAACAACAGTGTTGGACCTCAACAAGGAGAGCTGTTTTCAATTTCTTTACCGCCCGATCACTCTACAGCCTCAATTTATTTCAAGCTTCTAACTGACACTGAAAGGATATCAATGCATTTACTCTTTCTACACATGAATTTGTCCAGTACTTAATGTATAAAACTGGCTGAGAGTGAATGAATAAATGAATCAATAAATAATGTTTATTCATTAATCTTATGTATATTGGACCGTGGATCATTGTGATAGTTGAAGAATAAGAGACCACCTTGATGTCACTAGTTATTAAGTTTTATTTCACTTCTCTTATGCTCAACATGTTTCGGACATTAATACATCCATCATCAGGAGCCTGCGACTTTTCTATTCAATCACCACATTGGTTGTGTGTTCTGTAAAGATGGAGGTTTCTAGCATTAGTGTTAATTATAGTATATAGAGGTGAATGCTTGGTGTGATGTGTGCCATGTGTTTTTTATTGGTTGATTGGTGATGCTTTGCTAATGTACACCAGCGTACATTAGCAAAGCATCGCCAATCAACCACTAAAAAACACACAGCACACATGAGAACACATAATCTATATGCAGAAAATACCAGAACAGACAACACCAACAGAAACAAGCGCACCAACTGCAACAAAGCGACCAAACACATCACACCAAGCATTCACCTTCATATACTATAATTTACACTAATGCTAAAAACCTCCATCTTTACAGAACACACGACCAATGTGGTGATTCAATAGAAAAGTCACAGGCTCCTGATGATGGATGTATTAATGTCTGAAACATGTTGAGCATAGAAGAAGTGAAATAAAACATAATATCTAGTGACATCTAGTTGGTCTCTTATTCTTCAATGTTTATGCATCTTTATCGTTGCACCGTGCATTTCGTGCAGTCATTTAATCAGCACACCAACTAATGCACATACATAAAATTTTTTACATTAAAACATTTAAAATCGCTCCAACATGTTTCGATCCTAAGAGCATCTTCTGGGAGCTACCCTGTTCCATTTTTAAAAACACTCACTGATTAATTAAATTTAATTAAATAATTAATTAAATTTATTTAATCAGTGTGTGTTTTTAAAAATGTGACTTTAGCAAGGAACAGTGTAGCTCCCTGAAGATGATCTTAGGATCGAAACATGTTGGAGCGATTTTATATGTTTTAATGCAAAAAATTTTATGTATGTGCATTAGTTGGTGTGCTGATTAAATGTTTATTCAATTTGCATTTTAACTGGGTGTAATCCCGATGAGAAGACTCTAAATGCACATAATTTCATTTCCGAAAGATATATTTATGAAACTTACGTTGTTTAAAAAAATATGTAATCGTGAAGGATAATTTGTGACAAATATTAATCTCCTACAAGTTTTGGCACCAAGGCGCCATCCTCAGGGATGCTTTCAGATCAAAAGAAAACAAGACCAACACGCTAATCTAAGTATGCATTGCTCTCATTGGAATGTTTAACCCTTATCCTGCTAATGTGGAAAATAGGGTGAGCTCCTAATAATGCCAGCAGATGGCAGATGGGATTTAACTCGGCGTTTAAAGGGTTAAAATATTAGAATTCTAAAATACATAAAACTGATTGGGATAAAATTATGGTTCACGTGTTAATCATAAGAATATGCACGGTATAACTGAAAATTTTTGAAGCAGGACTTTGTTTCCTCTAAGTCGCTAAGCTGTAAAATCCTACTAAATAAAATAAACCCACAAAAGCACCACATTAACTGACAGATTAAATGATAAGAAACATAAATGCACCACTGCCCACAATAACTGATATGTGACACATGTCAGACACCAATGATGATAACATAAAAAAAAAGATGAGATACCTCTCATACTCAATGATATATTTCAGTAATTCAGAATCTGAACACTCTACACCACTTGAAACATACTCCATATGTCACGCAACAGACTGATTACACAGTATTTAATCCAACAAATCTCAGTGAGTACTGCAGCATTCAGCAGTCCACCATGCCATAAACACCAATAAGATAACCCCTGGCTATTCCCTTTGTATGAAGATGACAAAATTCACAACGATATTTGTCAACAATGGAGTTTAGAATTGTAAAATACTTGATTTATTTTTTAAACATTTCTAGCAATTTTAATTGGCAATATTGTATTTTCACTGTACATAAACATCTTTGACAGAATTTGCTGTATTTGTGTGTCTTTAAATATACCGCCATGATGAAGACCTTGTAGGGGTCGAAACATGTAGGAGGGACATAACTGACAAACGTTTATTTATTACTGACTGTTAAATTTGTTGCACTAAATACTGCATAATACTGTACACCACCTGCTACAGACATCATTAGTTCACAATGATAAAAACTGTCATAATCAGTTGAGCACTAATAATATAACCAACCCACTTCATTCAGCCAAAGGATGTAATTTGCAAGACACTGCCATGAAGGTCCATAACTCATTTGAGACATATGCAATCACGTAACAAGTGCTTTAGAGCCTGCGCATCTGAAGGACACCACACCACACACTGCTCCAAGTGTCAATTCATTTTCCACAGCTGTACCATCATTGGTAATTGTAGTTCAGGTTATGCAATACCACTTTTGTCAAGCCTTATTATACTGGGATATACAGAATGAATTACCTGTACCCATTAAAACAATAATCGGCATAATACAGCATGAATTTTAACAAAAATTACTGTCTTAGGGAATATGACACCATGCTGTCTGGTGCAAATTTACAGATGTTTCTTAGGAATTTACTGCTTCCATCTTCAGGTTTGGAGATGGTAGCAGCACATGTATCTGAAATTTCAGCAAATTAGCACCATAGAATAGAACAGAATGACATATGGGTTCGAGCTCTTTTTGGGCCTGATGCACCTAGGCCCCAAAACAGGCCTTTTGTGCCCCCCCAAAAAATTAGTACCATACAACGTGGCATCACACCCCAGGCTGAGTCATTGTCATGACCACTGTGAGAACCTCATACATAATAAATGTTAACAAAATCTCTAACAGGTGACAAATTTATGGTCCAATAAACTTCTCAGGCTCAGTCTACTGCACACAAGACATGGTACTATGAAATCCTAGAAAATATTTGAGCAACTGAGAATGTCATTCAGATGCAGGTTAGCACAGCATGAAACAGAGCATATTTTCAGTGGTGTACTTTACAGCATATGACAGTAGCTAACATGCGTGACAAACAGAATATTAAATGAAAGTGCCAGTGGCCTACTATTAAGATAATATCCCTGTGTTTATTTGCTGACAATGAAGATGGGACATATAAGTGCTTTCAGCAATGGGCCATATGGTAAAAAATTCATGCATGGGGACAGCACAGATGTTTTGTTCATAACAATGGAGATGCATGGTCAGTTAGATATATAAAAATATGAATACTTTAGCAGTCATATGGCAGTGTCAGGAAGGTGGTTAAGGCCTAACACTGAGCTACTTAGTACATGTGTGTTAGCTAATAGCTTCAAAAATAGTTCGCTAAATATATCAGGCAGGCAAATTGCCAGAGGTGGGTGTGGTGCATATTGACCAAGGCCCATGGGAAAACAAAAAAATGTCAACCAGAGGAACCAAGCCTCTAGGCCATGTCCTTGACTCAGGACATTGCATTCTTAACCATGAAGTTCAATGCAGAGACTGTACTGAATATATGTCTAGTTCATGAATTGCAAAAGAGAGACATGGTTATTACATGTACCTACAACTAACTCCATTCTTACGTACATAACAAAACCAGCAATTCTGAAGAATTAAAACTCAGAACCGGGATAAAATTTAACAAAGTACATTCAAAGACATATGGAAAAGAGGAACTGTATGGTTGGTTGTTCTTTGGTTTAATGATGCTTTCTAAACTAATTAACTAACTAACTAAATGTAGCAGCGTCCTTTTTGAGAAGCTTAAAGGTCATTAGCTGGTCAAGAAATTACCTACATTTTATGGAATGTGAAGGTTCAATACCACGTTTACAAAAGCCCACCACCTGTACCAATCCTGAGCCAGATCAATCCAGTACATGCCCCCCCATCCCACTTCCTGAAGATCCATCTTAATATTACACTCCCATCTATGCCAGAGTCTTTCAAGTAGTCTTTTTTCCTCAAGTTTCCCCATCAAAAAATTGTTCAAATGTAACACCATATTAAGGACAAAGCTTAATATTTATCCTACTGCGGTGGGTATTGAATTTTAGTGCCATTTATGAAAAAATGTGAGTATTATTTGAACAGAAAAAGATACAATTATCAAGTGAATGGCATTTTGTGAAAAATAAAATGGTCTTAAAAAAGCAGTGAATTTGCTAGGTATGTTCACGTGCGCGAACACAGGTCCTTAAAAGTTATTTTGTGGTAGTGCAATCTGCATACTAAACCACAAGCTATTGCAGAAATTAAGAGGCAGCACATAACACGTTCTTAAAGACTGCTAATGGGCTTCACTAGACCACATTCATTCATTCATTCCTTTGGCATATACAGAATGTGACGATTCCTTGCCATTCCCAGGGGCTTCTTCCATTCCCCTCTGTTATGTACTTCTTCCTGCCACCCTTCTCCACCAACTATTCGCCCATCCTCTCTCACCTCATCTTGCCATCTATTTCTTGGTCAATTTTCAATCTCGTTGTTCCCAAATTTATATATAATTTTCTTTTGGGAATTCTATTTTCTTCCATTCTCTGTACATGCCCAAACCAACGTAATCTATTTAACCTTACTGTCTCTATTACAGTAGGTTTTTTAACTCTTGCATACATTTCTTTATTGGTTAATATCCTCCAATTTCCTTTTTCACTGTCATATACTGGGCCTAAAATTCTTCCATACACTTTCCTTTCAAAAATGTTCAATTGCTTTCTATCACTCTTTGTTAGTGTCCCAGTTTCTGATTCATGTGCTAACATTTTGTCTATTGTTGTGTTCTTTAGTCTTAATTTTTTAGCGTCTTTGATATGTTTTTATATTTAAAAAATTTTTGTAGCATAAAATATGTTTTGTTAGCATTGTTTATTCTTTCTTGCAAGTCTATTTGGTTATTGTTATCTTCATTAAGTATAACTCCTAAATATTTAAAATTTTCCACTCTTTCAAATTTGTAAATTCTGACATCAGAGGAAGATTTAAATTTAGATACATATGCAAACAGACCACTTGCTGCAACAAGACTGATGGGACAAGCTACAAAATATGCTGACACAAAGTACATATTGCGATTCATATAGAACGGTCTCACGAAACTGCTGAAAGTAAAGGCTGTTCCCATTTCATGCCAGGGTTACATTCCTGAAAAACCACACACAAATTGAAATCAAAATCTGTATACAAAGCAGTGTATTTCTTGGGGCTACGGGACTGACCTCATAACTATACCACTAGCAGACATACGGACCTGTAGAGTGTACACACACCGTATATCCAGTACACATACATTTCTATACAGTATATGAACATTTATGGGGGGCACGTGGTGGCGCAGTTGGTTGAGGCACTGCGCCACAAACCGGAAGGACGCAGGTTCGATTCCCGATGGTGTCACTGGAATTTTTCATTGATATAATCCTTCTGGCCACACTATGGTCCTGGGGTTGACTCAGCCTCTAACAGAAATGAGTACCAGGAATATTTCCTGGGAGGGTAAAGTCATGCGGTGCGTAAGGCTGATGTGCCGACAGTCTTGAAATCTGTGAGCCTCAACCTCCTGGAACCCTCAGGGCCTGTCCAGGTCTGTACTGGGATTGCTTTACCTTTTTTATACAAACATATATATCCAATTTATTTATTTATTTCTAAAGCAATAAATAATGTAAGGGACTAACACCTATGGTTTTCAGTAGTCTTACTACAGAAACAAACACTTTAGTTCCTGACTTAGCACCTTAACTCTATCAGCATTATCACATATAGTATGTACATACTATGAGCAAGTCTAACATTAAGGCTTGTGTCAACAATTAAAATTTTTCAAATCAGCTTATTACATCTAATTTCTCTTCAGTACTGATTGTCTTTCCCACATTTTTCACTTGGATTTCACTTGGTGATGCTGATTTATCTTTCTCACTCATGTTGGAAACTAAAGCCAATGCTGTTGAAGGGGAAACTACATGAGCTGTGTGATTATATCACCAATGTAATCAACCCATACACATGAGTGACGGCATGTCACTTCCTGCTAGCATCCTGCAGAAGACAAGTGCAGCCGCAGATCATCCACAACAAATCACATTAAACTGAAAATTATCACATAAATTAAAACACTGGTGTAAATTTGCAATCTGCATCAAAGCAAAATCACGCAAAAATAAATTGTGTAAAACAAGACTTGCCCGTACATACCGCTCTGATTACCAATTTTATACAATGTATGCAGTGAATCTGTAGACACCGGGGTGCTGATAAGTCCTTAGCCCGACCAGAAAGGAAACAAGCTGTGCCTGTTGAAAGTGTGATAGGCAGAGGAATGGATTGATTTGGCTAGGGTAGGGACAGGTGGTGGGCTCTTGTGAATGTGGTAATGAGCCTCCACGCTCCATAAAATGTGGGGAATGTAGCTTGTTTCCTTCCTGGTCGGGCTAAGGACTTATCAGCACCCCTGTACAATGAAAATTTCAGCCATCACCAGAAAATGGGTCTACCACTTTATTGGAGCTTGGAATTTTTTCCAAAGAAAAAAATTTTAGTCAAAACTGCTTAACTAGTTAAAACATAACATCTGATCAAAATGATCCATGACCACAGTTTTGGGAGAATACTAAAGGTCAAAAGAAGTAGCAATGTTTATGAGCTTTAAAGAATCTTCTACAGTGTATTCCTAGTTCTGTAAATTTCTGTAGCTGGCTTTCCATATTTTATCTGGAAATTGACACACAAACATTATTGTCCCATGCCTTCCATTTCAGCCTGCAAATGAATAAATACATCCACATAAAGTGATGTCTCTGTATCAACTGAGAGAAAATTATGCTTCCTACAACATACGTGAAGTCACAGAGTTCCCAATAGGCCTTATGTACTTCTATTTGGGCTGCTCACGAACACCAGTCTGAAAAGTAGTTTACCAACAAACACATTTGCACAAAAATAATTCCTGGTTATCAGGAACCACAGAAAGAAACTACACTTACCATGTCCACAGTGACCTCTCCAACCTTGGTTGCACCATAGGTTTTTCGGAAATTCTTTACTCGTTCCTGCTCTTCCGGAATCTTCTTCGCCATGACAGCCTTTAGGTCAGTAGTATCCGACAGATTACGCAGAACAACTGCCAAGGCTGGTAATACTTTCTGGGTAACAAAAGATGACAAATTAACCGTCAGCCTCTGAGGTATAATATATTTATGTTGATAAAATTAAACAAAAACAAATGATTTACTGTAACACACTTTCGCGCCACAAGTAGTGTTGCCATTCTGCAACCCATGCTCATGTATTATTGCTGATTCACAAGTTGAGATGC
>Ga0123352_10010755_pt1 | contig 14384 bp, 8 predicted proteins | sample TergutLab28metaG_FD_89700 | JGI IMG/M metagenome (GOLD analysis project Ga0123352, IMG submission 89700) | Labiotermes labralis P1 segment gut microbial communities from Petit-Saut dam, French Guiana - Lab288 P1 | ecosystem: Host-associated > Arthropoda: Insects > Digestive system > Gut ... | reverse complement strand
GGATTCGGCTAACGAATGTTTTAGTGGATGCGCGCGCTAACATAAAGCAGCAAACATGAACGGTCGGGCCATTCCAGGAGCTTATCTTTTCCGTCTGTATGTGTGTTTCGGCTAACGAATGTGCTTCCGAAACGAATTATCTTCGTTAGCCGAGGTATCACTGTAGTAGTAGCGGCGGTGCTGCTGGTAATGGGATTATCAGCAACAGCAGCAGCAGCAGTAGTAGTAGTAGTAGTAGTGGTGGTGGTGGTGGTGGTGGTGGTGGTGGTACTAATGGTGGTAGTAATATAAGATGTAGAAGCCCATCAGCTACTGAATTTACAGCCTCGAACCATTTGGGAAGCCTGCAGAATGCATGTGAATCTTCATGTAAAATGTTATTTTTGTCCGATTAGAATCAAATTTGTAAAATACTGGCGAATTTCGTTAAAAGTCCCCAGTATAGTGCTTTTTGAATATCCACTTTGGTTTCTAGTTTCTTGCGAGTATATCGACAGATAGCCTTTATACAGCTAATATGAGTCTCTTAACTGCAAACGTGCATAGAAGGACAGAGTTACATAAATGGGAGGAAAAGAGAAATGCGGACAGGAAAAAACATTCACGCAAGGTTCTCGAGTTCGAATACGGGGGATTATCTGTTTGCAGCAGAACTGGTAAATAATACTGTAGTAAGAAACGTACTCCATATGCACGCCATGAAGGCGTGTGGGTAAGGAGAGTCAGAGCTCCAGGCTTTATTCGATTCCGCACTACATACATGTGAGTGATTAGCTTCAGGCACCGTCCGGTTTGCCTTCGCAGGGAAAGGCCTCGGTACATAGGCATATTTGACTGGAAGTCGGGCTGGGCCCTAGATCCTGTCTGGATGCCTTGATGAAGAAACGTTATCTTGCCTCAAACCGGCACACCATAAGTCTTATGTTGTGTGTGGATCGTACGCGTACGACTCACACACAACATACGACATGCTGCCACAACACCAAGTTAACATAACGAAGTTAATCACTAAGTGTTTTTAAACTTTAACTTTAGCAAGGAACAGTTTATGCTCCCTGAGGATGACCTTATGATCGAAACATGTAGGAGGGTTTTAATGTGAAAATTTTAGAATTTTAAATAATGTATGTGTGCATTAGTTGGTTTGTTAATTAAATCATTCTTTCTCAGCTATTCGGATGAAGCTCCGTTTACACTGAACTGTCTGTGCTGTACCAACCAGACTTTCGTCGACGATTTTGGAAGGGGTGCTGGTAAGAAGAATACGGAGGGAGTCATGTTTTTGAGCACTGCGCAGGCAGGAAGCAGTAAGTCAAACACGACAGACACATTGAACGTATAACGTAATACGGAGCGGCATTCGTACAACTATTTCTGCCGTGGAAAAGCGATGAGTGTTACATATTCTGAGATTGTGTTTGTAGCCATAGGCATACAGCGTGCAATGCGCATGCGCCATATTGTCATCTGTGACCTGTCCGGCTGTACAATATTTTTCCACATTATCTCATAAAGGGCACAACTTCCGGAAAAAGATGTTGAACATAAAATTTGTGTTCTGATTCTGGCAGAGACGTTTGTCTGACGTTTCCCAATCTGAGAAGAATTGGACGAGACATGACCAAAAATGTATATTGGTCTTTGTGTAAAGTGCCCTTTATACTTGTCAGATTTCAATGACACTTGAATTTTCTCGAAAATTTTTGAAAAATAATCAAATATCAAATTTCATGAAAATCCTTCCGGTGGAACTCCAGTTGGCTCATGCGGACGGACGGTCAGATAGACATTACGATATTGATTGTCGCTTTTCGCAATTTTGAAATAGAAAGTCACACATACATCGTATGCTGGTGCGGCACGTGCGACAATTCTTCGCTATAAAAATACGTTTTATTTGCTTCTTATTTTGCTGTTCTATTTTCCATATAACTTTGGATTCCGTCATTATCGCCCATATTGCAATTCGAACAATTGTTTCTGGTCAAACAAGCGTTAGAAAATCTGCGTTAAGTCTACACCTGTTTACACTTCTGGGAACAGGATCTGTGCATCCGTACCTACAGTAAACTGTATACTGTTTGGCTAAAAACTGCAGACATTATTATTATTATTATTATTATTATTATTAACTGCATTTGAGTTGTCACTCGGTGGCAGCAATCCTTACACCAGTACAAACAAAACAAATAAGAATAAATATACATAAATGAAACGCTACAAAAAAACACAGCACAAACAATACAAAACAGTAAATACAATTATATATATTACCAAAACACCCACACGTACACACAACCACAGTACAAGATATACCCAAACTAACTATTCACAATATAATCAAGTTTCTCTCAGTATAAGGTCATCCTAATGTACATGTCACTTTTATCTACAAGAACTTCACCGTAACTCCACTTCACTTCACTTCAAAATAAAATCACGTCTGTTCACTTCACATCATTACACTTCATATCATTTAACTTCTTTGCATTCACTTCCCACTTGAATTCCCTTGCTTGTAACAACATTCTCAATTCTTCCTTCCTCGCAGTAAACAAATCTTCCGAGGAAACGCAACAATTGCAACAGCCTTCAAACCAATCAAATGCAGCAACACAACTACATCTGAGTCTCGTGAAGTGCGGAAGTGCAGCCAGATAGAAAAGAATAGAAGAAACGCTGTATTCAATAATGTAGACGCGTGACGTGATACTGCACGTGCGCGATTAAGAAAGAAAGGAAGTGAACAAACAAGGTCCGCGATTTCCACGGTTGTGCATTACAATGTATCTAGTCTAAACTTCCTGCTTTTTTGATAAGCATTTCTTGTATCACTGAAGCCGGGAAACCAAACAAAAGACTGACTGGAATACAGCATTATTCTTTTCATATCTTATGTTTTGTTTAATGGTGTCCGCAGCTCGGATGATGTAACAACTTATGTTAGGATGAAAGGTAAAGAAAAAGATGTTCTGTGAAAGCCGTGAAGGTGTACGGAGGGTGGCCATCTAGCTCCACGCATTCCTAAGTTTGGCAGTAGCTGGACGTTACTGGTGACCTTTAGGCTTCAATCACTTTATAACCGGCAAACATGCCACCGTTAGACACCGAATATAATGGGTGAGCCCCCGAAGCTGGTGTGGACACTGTGGAGAAAGTAAAAATACTTGGAATCAAACCACGATTCCCCACTAATACAGCCTCTAGGCTCGTCCCTCTGCTGAATGAGCTACTCCTTCTCCTATACGATGCGCCAAGAAATGGTCTTAGCCTCAAGTACCTTACTACCGCGGCACTGAGGAAAACCACGGAGAACCGTAGTAGAGACAGCCTTTTGCCCGGCCGATATTTGAACCGGAGACTTATAATAACGAAAAGAAGGAGAAATACTCAGCCGCCACAATCTGTTAGGCAGGATAGTGAAGATGCGCTGTTTTCCGGGAGTCTACGTGTGATTTCTTAATGGTATACAAATCACTGGCATCTACCAGGGTAGTACCATTATGATGTGTGATATATAGAGCTTAGTTAGACAGCCGAAAAACCAATTGTGCTCCTACTTCAAGCTCTGCCTTATTTAACCCACAGACTTAACAGAACATCGGCAAAATAAATTCTTATGTCTGTCAGGCTTCTATTCCCTGGCATGCCAGGTGCGTGAGGCACGAACAGCATCTCTCGCGCACACGTATGTTCGGTTCTAGAGAAATCTAGAAACGTGTTTCATAAATCACAAATAAAGATACGCCTCGAATATAACAGTGTTATACAGGGTTATTCATAAGTCCCTCCGGGATTTCCGAAGTTGACTGCGCAACAACCAAGACAGACCCGGCAGAAAGGAGCATATCAATAGGTAGAGAATCTCTCCAAGTTTTTTTTTTGTACTAGGGGCCTTGGCGTACTTGCAGGTTCCACCGCTAGGGGGTAGTCGTGATGAAAAATGGCGTTCATAGTGAATAAGAAAGCGTTCTGTGTCTTGGAATTTGCCAAAACTGAGTCAATTGTGACATCTGCTGCGTCACCAAGGGTGCACATATCGAGCACCTGTAAGGTAGGACAGAAACTTTGAGTGTCTCTCTCTCTGTTGGTATGCTCCTTTCTGCCGTGTCTGTCTTGGTTGTTGCGCAGTCGAGTTCGGAAATCCCGGAGGGACTTATGAATAACCCTGTACATGACAGCAGCTTTACGAGGCTCTACAATTTGTCGACATGCATTCTTGCGGCCACCGTGAACGTAACTAACTAGCCAAATATTTCTCGAAGTAAAAAATGTTTCGAGCAGAAGTTGAGAAGAATTAAATACACATTTCATGTCCAGTGCACATGAGTCCTACACTTTTTGAGGTCATTGTTCAAAAAGGAACGAATTAACCAGAAATGTTCGCATTGATAGGTTGATTCGTGGCTGCTGAATTGCTTGTGATAAGGAAGGCAAAGGTAGAGTGTGGACTGTTGTAAGCATTCACGTTCGAAGTGACGTAAATTATCGTACGTACAGATGGCAATTGCTGACTTACGAGTGAACCTATCCCTGTATTTTGGTAGTGACGTTTGCTCTATATCAGGCGTGATGTTTAACCTGCTATGACAAGGTTGCTAATGGCTTGTTTGCGATAATGGAGTGTACCACTCGTAGATGAAGTTGACTTTGTTCGGCCCAAGGTGTTGCCACTGTCAGCACTTCACCTCCCTCCCCCCTTCCGTTTATATCTTAATGGCTTGTAGAAGGACAGTTTTTGCGACTTGTTTGGGCGCGTTCGCAACATGCGAAAGGGTGGCTTAGCTTCGTCATGTCTGCCAACCCGCATGCAACAACTCTCCTCCTGAACGAATTTTCATGAACTATGAAATTCTTCGAAAATCTGTTGAGAAGATTCAAGTTTGATTAAAATATGGCAAGTATGACGGTTGCTTTATACGAAGACATATGCGTTTATTATAATGTATGTGAATTATTCTTCAAATACATTTTTTTTGACAAAATTCTCGAGAGGAAGTCACATTTTATCTTGTCTTTTTTTTTTTTCTGAAGCTTTTGTCTTTGTTTGTTACTATTTTTAAAAAAAAACCCAAAACGTATTGTTGCATTTCCACTGCAACAGTTGTTACGAGAACGAGTCACAGTGTGACATTCTACGTACATTGCCTATCTTGTTTTGTGCAATATGACTGCAGTTTCCCTTTGTTAGTAACCGGCGTTTACAGGTGAAATTGAAGAGCCAAAATAATAATCTTAATTCCCGCGGCCTGACGCACTATTTGACATGTTTAAACAAGTTAAAATATTCCATCGTCAGTAGCAATTAGACGACAGAGGACAATCTGTATTTATAGTTGAACAATACAGTAGTATTTTGCTGTACACTTTGCAAATGAGTTAAGTTGTATGCGGTTTTAGGTTGTGGACTGGGTTGGTGGGTCCTGTTACATACTGTGGTGAAATGTATAAAGATTTGCCGGAATTCGTTGAAGGTGGGCTATTCCCTGACCAGCTTTTCGGGTAGGGCTGTGCTCTGTAAGTTATGGTTTACCCTGGTGTGCTTGAATCTCATTCCACACTTTTTTTTTTAAATTTTAACTGTTATGACGTATATTGTGATATCGACAAAGAAAAGAAACATTTGCCAGGTGAATAGCGGGTATTTCTGCTCTTTATTTATAACCTAAACAATATAATTCTGATTGTCTTTACCTACTTTAATATACAAGGTGCTCGTACACATGTAGTCCGGCATCGAACTGGTCTTCTAGAGCGAAAGCCCCGTTATATGGTTATTATAAGCACACGCTACAGTCTCAAGGTTGCTTGGTGTCTTTAAGTGAATACATTAATATATTTTTCTTTCCTGTCTGCGAATGATTTGCAGAATTTTTTTTTTTAATTACCATTTGCTGACTCATAATGACCCTAAGGCTGGTAGTAGCAGATCCCGGCGGTCTAAGGCGTGGGTCTGTGGCCGCTTGCATAGTCGAATTGCGGGCTCGAATCCCGCCATGGGACATGGATGTGTGTCTTTTTGTGAGTGTTGTGTGTTGTGAGGTAGAGGTCTCTGCAACGGGCCAATCTCTGGCCTAGAGGATTCCTACCGATTGTGGTGTGTCTGAGTTTGATCGTGAAACCTCAACCTAGTGGAGGCCCTGACCCACTCGGGGCTATCGAGCCGTAAAAGAAAGGATGGTGCTAAGTAACTGTCGTTATTAGTTCTGCTGTGTATTTATGCAACGTAGGCTATACTGCCCAAGTAAATTATCTCCAAATTCACTTGTTTGAACAGATTCTAAGAACTTCTTAAGTATTTGTTAGCAGATATCTTGAAACGTTATTGGCCTTTTTTTGTAAAAAAAAATCTCGATATATACGAGGTATTATTGTGTTTAGTAATGAGTTTAAATATTATATAACTTGAAAATGAAGATATATGGAAGTATTACCGTGTACATTTAATTGTGGTTTTGAGGTGCGGCATCCCCGTTGTGTGTTTCAGTACAATAAAAGGTATGTAAGGGTAGTCAAAACACAACTCTAGATATATTTGCAGCACAATGGCTAAAGCAAGTAACTACATGTTTCGGCCTTAATAATGGCCATCGTCAGTTTGTGCAATACTTTGTAGAATAACTTGTGTATATTGTAATGGTGATCGAGATCTCGTCATCAAGCCATACTGCTGTTTTGCATATTGTATAGTTATCCTACACCAAGTATTGCACAACATGACGATGGCCATTACTAAGGCCGAAACATGTAGTTGCTTGCTTTAACCATTGTGCTATAAATATATCTAGAGTTGTGTTTTGACTACCCTTAGGCCTACATACCTTATATTGTATTTAATTGTGACGTCTAACAAGAAGTTACTGCTAAAGGTGACGAACATAGATTGTTTGTTAACGCACTAGTACTATCAAAGTTACTTTTTATGTGTACAACAGTAGCTGTTTTAATATATCATACATGTGAGTACACAGCGGAAATGAATGAATTTGAAGTTAATGATTTTCTTTGTATAGACATGGTAGTAAAAAATAAACCAGTCCCATTACAGACCCGAGGTGCCCAGAGGGTTCCAGGAAGTTAAGGTTCCCAGATTACGTGACAATGGCCCAGAATGGTGGTGAGGTTGTCAGCCTTACGCACCGGCCGTTTTAACCCCCAGGAAATACTCCTGGCACTCATTTCTGTTAGAGGCTGAGTCGACCCCAGGGGCATAGTGCGATCGGAAGGACTATGTCAACAAAAAATTCCAATAACACCATCTGGAATCGAACCAGCGACTTCCGGTTTGTAGCGCAGCACCTTAACCACTGTGCTACCGCGGTCCCCATAGACAAATATGACACTGGTACAGTGAAATACGTGTTCATGAAATATATCTGCTACTTCAGTTAGCATTCGAATATTAGGTAATATACACATGGCTTAACAATTCTGGCACATTCGTTCACATTGTGTAATATTCTCGAAAACCATAAGACATAGTGAATAATGTTTGAAGTGCGGTATGTGCCTCATTTTGCTGTACACCTTATCTCAAAAACATTCACTTCTGTGATACGTAGAATGTTACGCTCGAGAGTGGAGATGCGCTCAGAAATGTGTGTAGCTCTTGGCCCAGTTTAAGGCCTTATCCTGACCTTTGCTTGTAGTGCTGGGGAAAACTATGAATGACACAATAGCCGGTCCTTGGGTTGGAATTTGGAACTGGGACCTCCGCAATGTGAAGCAAGAGTATGCGGCATTTGACAGCAACGTACCGTTTACAGGCGCGTTCGCAAAACTGCGAAAAGCGACTATAAGCTTCGTCATGTCTGTCTGTTGGTCCGCATGCAAGAACTCCACTCGCACTGAACGCATTTTTTAAATTAAATTTGATATTTGAGTACGTTACGAAAACCTGTCAAGAAAATTCAAGTTGCATTAAAACATGACAGGAATGAGGGGTACTTTACGTGAATACTAATATACATGATCATATTTCGCTCATTTCTTCTTGGAATGAGAAATGTTTCAGACAACATTTGTAGAGAACATTAAAACAACTTAATGTTCAATTAAATATTTTTTTTCGAAAATTATGCCATTTATGAGGAAAATGTGGAAAAATATGGTAGAACCGGACAGGACACAGATGACAATATAATACGGCACATGCACATTGTATGCTGGATAAACGCACTCTGAATATGTAATAGTTATTGCTTTTCCACTGTAACAATCGTTGCGCGAATGCTTTCACAGTGTTATACATGCATTGCCTAGTCTTGTTCAGCCATAGATTTGTGTCTACAGTAAATGAACACCATTCTTAAAGAGATATGCAAATATCAAGGAAGGTGTTGGAGATGTGCAGTTCATCATTGTGCACTTTTCCGTTCTAATAATTCTTGATATGTGTGCAGTATATCCATTATTCAGTTGTCTTAATGTTAAAAAGCAGTTTCATACTAATTCCGTCAAGTGTCTGGAATTCTTGGCCCTTACAGCATTCCTGCTGTTATTTTTCCATGCCTCACTGTGCAGATATTCCTACCATTTGTTCACAGTTCTGGATGTATAATTGACCGAATTCACCGCTACCATCTTCACATACAAAGATGTACTCGTGGTTGGCCTTACCCTGTCATAGAAGAGCACGATGAAAACTGTCGTCAGGGTTGTCTGCATCTTTAGCAAGTACTGCAGCATAGCGACTTCCGCCACGCCCTGACCAATGATATGCCTCAGGAGGTCGTTGGTTCACGTCCATGAAGTATCCCAAGGCCTGCCGTAAGTAACAGCAGCTCCGTCCTACACCTAACCGTTTTGGGTGTGGTCAGCTTATAAAGTTTGCCTTTCAGCTTTCACAATGCGTAATGACGAGGTTACGTAAATACCTAGACACTCGATTTCCTTTTATTTCCACAAGCTATAGCGCCTCTTCAAGTTTCATTTGGGAGACATCACAGCTGAGGATAAGCAGAGATGTTACCTTTCGAATTGGTCGTGATTTCTTCACCTCGTATTTCTCCCAATTTATAGTTATGAATTATTATAAAATGCACGTGTACAGTTTTATGGCAATATAGTGTCAAACAATGCCTGTTTTGTGAGAGGTTTTTTTTTCTGTCTTTCTGACAATTCTGACTTCTTAGAAAGTCCCATTCATTCCGTGGATCCGCTCCCCAAAATTATATCAACTTGCGAGCCCCGAAGGCAAAACTTGTGGTAGCTATTAAATTTCGAACAATTTCAACAAGAAAATATTTATTCGTTTTTTTTGTTATTATTTTTCATTTGGTTGTACAGCCTGGTTCCGGCCTTAATATTTAACAATCTTTATTAAGTCACTGTAAAAAATTATTTACAAAAGTTATGATTCTCACACCAGTCGTGACAATGAAACTAAAATTAGGAAAAGCCTAAAAAGAAAATCTCCGTTTTGTTGTGCTGAATTTACACTGTCTTATGCCACTATCATAGAGTACTTGTTTTGTAAGATATTAAGAATACTCAGTAGAGTTTGTTTTCGTTCTAACTTAAGTAGTAAGACACCAATAATTAAGCGGACCCTACCACGCTTTGTAGAGCACTGGTCTGTGCGATAATCCAGGGTTGGCTGTTCTCCTGTTTTGGGGCGAACTGTTGTAAGTATGCTGTCAGTTTTCCTGTTGCAGTTTTCATTGTTGTTAGTAGCGAGTCAGATGGCTACACGTGTATTTCGTTGTGTACTTGACACAGTTTAGAAACATTTAAGGTTATAAGTTAAGAGGAGGCCAAGGCTGGAATTTGACTGTGGTGCTAAATAGGACAACGTGTCGGGTTTTGTGAATGGGAACCAGTTAACGTACAAAATAACTGAAATTTGTTTATTAATTTATACATTTTGGATAACCGAATGACAGACATTCACTTTACTGCCTTCTGGGGTGTGACACACTATACGTTGTTAGATACCAGCGTTTCGGTTAAGTCTTCCACTTCCATCTTCAGGGTAGAAGCGTATCTTATACTGTGAATGCTGGGGCAGCAGTTTCCTTCCAAACGTTGGTATTTACCTGCTAAATAGCACGGTGTCACGAGACAGGATACAAAACACTCACCTGACGACGGAGGCAACAGTCTACTCCGAAACGTTGTTGCCTATATAGGGTATCACATACCAGAAGGCAGTAACCTCCACAGGCACAACCATGAGAATTTGATAGTTTCTCAGTCGGTTAAAGAACTATCTGTGTTTATATGCCATTGATTCCACTACTGATCTGCATCCAGAGCCAACTTAATCAAATTCATATCTTCAGAATTTGTTTCTATATGATGCATTGTGTGACAAAAACTTCTTTTGCAGTTTGCATTTTCCTCTTCTTACCTTAACAAGCTTTGCCCTTGTATGTTTGCTGTAATCACCGTAGCGATATATGGAAAAGGGCGAGCACTTTTGAATTCTACATTACACAGAGTGATATACTCCAAAATAGAAAATAGTGCATTTTTTATTTCACAGAACATGAAATATAAAAGAGCGCTCATGCTGGAAGTGTCCTTGTTCTGAGCACACGGCGTCTCTCTTCGAGAGACGCGAGTGAGATTTACCGTCGACCGCGCTGTTGATGTACAGTGCGATTTTAATTGGTCCATTTTGTTCTGTCTTCTCTAGCTGTGTGATACTTAAAAAGTCAAGCAGAAAGTACACATCCAGCAGTTGAACATAAACTTGGATTCCATGCGGAAGGGAACGATCAGGCGTGTGTTCAAGGTCTTGAGTTTCGAGTGTCGTCATTATTGCTGACCTCGTGATCTTAGAGAGAGGCCATACCTTGCCCCTCACCCGTACACTGTAGAAGGTTACTGCACCCCCCTCCCCTTCCTTACCACCTTATTTACCTCCACCAACAACATTCATTACTGTTTGGTGAAATTCTGATGCTACGTACACCGGTTAATATTGAAACTGAAGTGCAAATCTTACAACAGGAATGCAACAGTTGATCAAGAACTGCATTGCTGCATGTAATGAAAACGATCATTAGGTCTTCACACTAGGGAACGGTGTAGATGACAGTAAAACTGAAATATTTTCTTGTTGGTATATTACAGTATGATTGACTAGTGCTTTGGGCATTATCCATTGTGTTAGGTTGATTACACCATAAACAGTTTTTGAAACTTTGTATAGTAGTAAATTCTAACATAATATTAAAAATAATACTCAGGCGTATAGAGTGAGGGTCTCTGAGAACAAGATGCTGAGTGGAGTGTTTGGATTTAAGAGACAGCAAGTGACACGAGGCTGGAGAAAGGTACACAAAGAACAGCTTCATTTCTTTACTCCTCATCAGATGTATGGTGTTCCTATCAAGGAAGAAATAGGTTGGGCTTGTAGCGAGAATTGAAGACAATAGAAATGCCTTCCAACTTTTGGGTAGAAGGGAACGGGCCTGTAGGAGGAGGTAGGCGAGAGTGGGAAAGTCACATTAGAATAAATCTTGAAGAAATATGGAGGAAATATGTGGATTTGATTTATCTGGCTCAGGATGTAAAAAAGTAAAGTACTCCTATGGACATGATAATGAAACTTTAAGTGCAGTAAAACGCGGGGAAGTTCGTGAGTAGCTCAACGACTATCAGTTTTTCAAAAGGGACTTTTTTCCACAGGTTTGGTTGGGTTAGTTACATCATTAAGCCTGACATTGGCTGAGAAAAGGAAACTGTCACAGACGAGTAGTCTTAATGGAACGAAAGAAGAACAGTGATTGATTTAGGGGACAGTAATTTAATGAAGACTGATCTATACATTCCTTTTTGTCGAAACCGAAGTGTCATAACCGATTTCGCACATCTCGGTCACTGCAGTCGCATACTAACTCACTGCGTTCTATTATTACACCTCTAGGCGCCATAGTTCTGTATAATCTATTTCGATCAATGGGTGCGTCTCCCAAGTGGTTTCATGCTATGATGTCTTCCAATCAAAATTTCACATAAATATTTGTTCTTTCATACTTCTTGTTCAGATCACCTCACCCTTCTGGATGTAATTACCCTTATAACATTATTTAAATATTAAACAATTACGGAGCCTCACGTTATGTAAATTTATATTACCCCCTATTGGAAAGAGGGCAGTGCTGATGATACTATATTTAAAAACATTAATATTTATTTTTAACACAAATACATACAAATCAATGGCACACTAGACGCTACGTCATTAAATGTGTTAATTTAGTTTTTGTTGAAACTGTAACTAAAACCGTCTGGTGTCCTGTTGAGGTTAAGCTTGCCTGGAGGGAAGAATCTGTGAGGGGGAGGTGTTGTGGGGTTGTATTGGGGGATGGCGTTGTATTGTGGCTGGTAGTTGTACTCTGGTTGGTAGTTATATTGTTGCTGAGGGTTGTATTGTGGCTGAGGATTGTACTGTGGCTGTGGGTTGTACTGATTGTACTGTGGCTCTGGTGGAGGGTTGTACTGGGGTTGAGGCTGGTACTGTGGCTGAGGGGCCACGGGTGCGGGTGCTACGGGCAGGTGGGCGCCGCTGGCCCGGAAGCCATCCTTGCCCGCAGTATACGTGACGGTCCTCCGTTGGCCGCTAGGGTCCACATAGCTGTACGATCCTTGTCGGTTACCGTTCACATCGGACTCTTCCTTGAACTCTACACCGTCTTCCTGAGAGTAGGAGGCCCCAAACGTGCCATCCCCAGACAAGTAGCGTTGTTCACTCAGAATGGCAGCAGTCTGAGGGTTATCGCGGTACTGCGCCATTGACAGGGCTGCTAGCGCCAACAGCACAACCTGCAAAGCAAGCCCTAGTAATCTCAGAATACGGGTTCGCAGAAGCTTCAACTCTGTGGGTTATACGCTCTGATACAATAAGTTAGGGCACAACATAAAACGTCTCTTGTCTCTCAGTTCTAACCCAAGACCCGGCATAAGCCGTCTTCATAAACCAGTCTCTGACTACAAATTCGTGATGGCGGAGTTGTAACACTGTTCTGAAATGGGTGCCAAATTGTGGAATGACGGCGATCATAGTTGTGCCTAGTTCTAGTTAATGATTGTCATGAAGGGACTTGATCACCGGAGTCATGTACCTAATTTCCGAAGAACCTGGTCACTCTGGTACGTAATTACAGACTGACAAAATTATGGCGGTATCTGGTGTTAGAATAGTTTGATGGAATCATAATGGTACCTAGTTACAGAAGAGCTCGGTCAGTCTGGTACCTTGTTACACAAGAACCAAGTCATTGCCGTACGTCACTGTCACTGTAGTACATAATGAGAAACCTAACCTAACCTTGTTATGACGGTGCCTAATTTCAATAGTAACGTACTTAGTTACAGAAGAACCTTGTCACGATGGTGCCTGATATCAGAAGGCATGTATAGTATGGAACCGCGGCCGTGTTGCTATTCATTTCCCCAGCATCTACAGCCGGAAACCGAAGTCCCCAACTATACTTGATTCGAGAAGAACCTGATCACTATGTAGTTAATCACATGCGGATTTTATCCTGCTGGTTTCTAGTTCCAGACGAGCCTGATAACCTTGGTACCAAATTACAAATAACCGAATCATAATGGTACCGATTTCCAGAAGAACCTCCTTCCAGCTGTGTATAATACCGGAAGAAGATAACCTTAATTGTACTTAATTTCAGGTTAACATTGATTGCGGTGCCACGTTCCAGAAAAATCCGATCGTGGCGAAAGACGCATAATCTTTAAGTAGGGAAACCGCTACTTCAAGAATTTCAAGTTAGACTAACCCAAATTTAGATTGTTTAATTCTGGTTTGATTATATTGTTTAAATTTTCGATAATAAACGACATTGAACCCGTGGCCTCTAAGCACTGGTTATGACGGACGAAAGAGGGTTTGAAAAAAGAGTGGTACTCTCTTAAGGTTGTTTAATCACTTCCCTAAATTTCAAAGAAAAAGTCAGGGTAAGAGACTGTGCTTTTACATTTAACCAACACAAGCACGTGGGAGCCATCCGACAGTACTGTAGGAATCCTCACAACAAAAACATTTTGTTTAGTTACTAGTGAAAAAACTGTAAAAATTAAAAGATAAGTTTTGACATTGTCATCCGTAGTTCAGTTTCACCATATACGTCTCCCAGAGAAATAAAGAATCAGTAGGAAGACCTCGGTGTACACGGAAGGATAATATTAAAATGTACTCTAAAGAAATTTAAGGTGCTGTGCTACAAATTGGAAGGTCGCTGGTTCGATCCCAGCTGGTGTTATTGGAATTTTTTATTGACATAAAATCATTCCGATCGCACTATGGCCCTGGGGTCGACTCAGCCTCTAACAGAAATGAGTACCAGGAGTATTTCCTGGGGGTAAAGGCGGCCGGTGTGTAAGGCTGACAACCTTACCACCATCCTGTGCCG
>Ga0123352_10010752_pt1 | contig 14386 bp, 5 predicted proteins | sample TergutLab28metaG_FD_89700 | JGI IMG/M metagenome (GOLD analysis project Ga0123352, IMG submission 89700) | Labiotermes labralis P1 segment gut microbial communities from Petit-Saut dam, French Guiana - Lab288 P1 | ecosystem: Host-associated > Arthropoda: Insects > Digestive system > Gut ... | reverse complement strand
TTGTTTTGTTCCCTTTGTTTCCATTGGTGTCCCTCCCCCCCCCCCCCTCCCGGGTATAGGCGGCAGGTGTGTAATCTGCCTACTCACTTCCATATAATTCTTAGGCGAAGAGTACACGAAACTTTATTTCCATTCCTACTGTAAACCTGCATGATGTGGCGTCTATATATCAATAGCCTTGCCTGTTTTTACGAGGGAGATGTATGTGGCTCTTTACTTTTTCCTTACAAACTCAGGTAAAGAATGGTTTTTTTTTATCAATGTGCGACACATTCTATTACAAGGAATTTTATTTGCTAGGTTGCTCATTTGTTAGACAAAGCAAGTGTCTGAGCAATTGCTTCCTGTGCCTAGGGAACCTTCGCTCCGTATCGGGTGAATTTTGTTCATCCGCGTTTAAAATTTATGAGATTATTATTCTAAGTCATACTGAGACAAGTATGTGAACAGCGTTTCGGAGCACCCTGTGTTCTGTATGTCAGCCACTTGCCTTAAAGTCAAGTAAACTTTGAATTTTTCCCATAGAGTACCATGAGCTTGCTAGTTTCGTGTAGACCTGTGACTAAACAGGGAATGGTTTTCTAAACAGCAACAAGAGATTGATTTTTGTTACGAAGAAGTATTGTAACTGAAGCGAGACATTAAGTGAACTGCATATTTAAATAGGTCTATTAACCATATTTCAGTTATAGAAGTCTCGGAGGGTCAAAATAAATTAACTTTTGAGACTGTAACTAACAGTAGGTTTTCTTTGTGTGTGTGTGTTTGTGTATTTTTGTGTGCGCACATGTTTAGAACAGTCGCAACAGTGGAATACGTAAGAAACGTATATTTCATAACGCTGTTGAAGACGAAAGTAGGATAAGATGGAAGACTGCCCCTTGTAAGCTATCCGATACTTCCTATTTCATACGTTCGCCATTACCCCTCCCCCCAAGTGCAGAATTAAGATTTTTTTTATTGGCTTCCTTCCTTTATTGGGTAGAGATAAGAAGACATTATTCTGAACTGAGGGCTAGAAGACACTGGATGGAAAATTTTTCAGATGACCGTTTGATTAGAAATAAAATCCAGAAATTACAAGACTTGCCCTTTGCGAAATTGACGGCAGCGCTCATCACCAAACAAGAGCTGAGAATTTTATGTGCACTATAATGATGATTGTTAAATTCATGGAAGAATTATTATATCCATTACTTATTCTTCCTTATTTGGCGATTATTAGGTATCTAATTCATAATATATTTTGGCGGAGCTTTCACGTCTCTCTCCTCAGATTAACCGCCACTGCTTATGCCATAAAGTTTTGTGTTATATACGTGTATTCGTAAGAATGAATTTTGAAAAAACTTAAAATGTATTTTTTCCCCCCTTGAAAATTGTTCTTCCGAAATCGGCAGGGGCGAAAGTAACATTACTTCTACTTCTAGCATTTAATTATTTTTTGAAATTTGGGTTTACATAAAGTGGATGTTCAGAATTTTTATGAATGATGATGATTTGGAACAGGTGTGGAATGAAACAATTGTGGTTTGTTTTGAAGTAATCTCCTGTTACTTATTTGAATATACTAAAAATATTACAGAAATACAGTCCAAACACCAGGTTTCCAGACCGCGATCCAAACTCAGGACCTCAAAAGTAGAACCAGTATGGCTAACCAAACTACCAGGAATGGAGGTAGGAACTCGCTAGAATGGAATATATAAGTGTACAGAGTTTATTTCACGAACAACTTCCATACAATACAATACATTACACAGGCCCAGACGTGTGTTGATAAAAACTAAATTTAGAAGCTACATCATTAGAAGTGCTAGTCAAATGAAAACTGTTTAGCCTTAACTTGTACGTTGAAGAATCAGTTTTACTGTGCCTGTACTAAAGTTCTTTGACAGAGCTTCATTTGACTGAACCTGTTAAATGCTCTTGTGGAACTGTAGTTACAAAGTACACAGTTTCGTGTTGTTACGTATTTGGCGGTACGACACTCTTAAATTTCCCATTAAGTTACACGTGTGCTCTGCGGTTAGTTTTGGCATATCTTTCTTTATCTTGTAAATATTCATGGGTAATACTTTTAACTAATTGTGGTATGCAAACAAGATTTCTTGAGGAAGTGTGTCGTACCACGAAATACGATTATATTAAACGAATTTGTCTACCCTACCCTGTCTTATATCTTAACAATTAATATGAAAATAATTCAGCAACACAAGAACAGGTACTAATTTTCAAGTTTTCTCTTTTGTGCTGATATAATTCTGGAATTAGATAATGAGGATTTCTTTTGGGCAATATTATCCTGTTTAAACTTGTTGCCGGAAGTTATTCATACATGTTGACGTCGTCCTAGAATAATCGCAGTAGAATTAGAAGATTTTGGTGAATAATAATTTCTGTCAACCAAAACTTGTTGCGAAAAGGACGTGATGGCCTGAGGCTGCGTTCACCTGTGAACAATGAAAACAAACATGAAAAATAAGCTTGATAAAATAAAATTTACCCCTGTATCAACAAAAGCAATGGGGCAGGTGTGCTAGCCACAGCAGACAAATGCTTAGGATCTTATGCATATTGGACCGTACATTATCTTGATATTTGAATAAAGGTAGACCAACTTGATGACACTTGCTTTATTATGTCAGTTTACTGCCCAACATGTTTCGGATGTTAATACATCCATCTTCAGGAGCTTGCGACCACTTGGTGCGTTATTGTGTAGGCTGTATTGTGCTGACTTGAGGCGTGTTGATGTTATGTAGCGGGATTGGATGTTGGTGATGTGGTATCCGAGTGCAGGCTGAACCAACAGACAATCCCGCTACATAACACCAGCACGCCTCAAGTCAGCACAATACAGCCTACACAATAACGCACTAAGTAGTCGCAAGCTCCTGAAGATGGATGTATTAACATCCGAAACATTTTGGGCAGTAAATTGACATAATAAAGCAAGTGTCATCAAGTTGGTCTACTTTTATTCAAATGTTTAGGAGGCTAGTTATATGCTACATGCATATCCATATTCTGTTCTACCTTCAACACGTTATGCATCCTGCTCTGCGCACTAGGTGGCACATGTATTCTGTATACTGTAATCTAATCTGACAAAACAGTGCCAACACCAGCTTGGTACATCGGCCATTATACCCTCTGGAAAAAGATTCCACATTACTTATTGAATAGAAGTAGGCCCGGAATTTATCGTACGGCGAATATAAATGTCGCTGCCTTAAAATTTACACTGTTGCTTTGTTTACTAGGAAAAACACAAGTGTTAAGGAGTATAATCAAAGCGTGTAATATCTGAAAGGAAAGTGAAGAACATAGCAATAAGGCCATTTCAGTTCTCCTCCATGTCATTTTATTTTTGGTAAAAATTATATTGAAGTAAATGTGTTTCGTGAGTGCATGCTATGCAGAATCTATTGGAGTTCTGAGCAAAGCCTTTCAGTTACCTGCTTCTATTTTTTGAAAGATGGGGTCCCATACTGCGAAGACGGGGGAGCTGGAAATGCTGTGAATTGTGGGAAAGCCGCAAATGAGAAACCTCCAGAGCTGGTCTGAGCTGAGATGCTGGCTTGGGCTCCCACAGTTGACATTGGAGGGGCGAATCCAGACAGCAATCCGTCCTGAGCTAACGAACCCGATGTAGTTGCTGGGGGCGACAATTTCGGGGGTACCAGGTTCGATTCACTTGGCACCATGGGGGGGACAGAGCCTTGGAGGATGGAGGAGGAGCAGAAGATCGTATAGATGGGCAGATGGCGCTAATTTGGGCGGTCCATATACTTGTGCTGGGGAAATTGAAGGATTTGCCTGGAAGGGTGGGGCATATTGGCCGGATATTAAGGATGCAAATCCCAAAATTATCACCGCCTTAAAAGAAAGAAATTTTGCTGTTAGATATAGGCCTACTTATAATTAACTAAGTCACTCCCAGTTGTAATCATCTTGAGAACATGAGAGTCTCTAAGCTAGACTTCCTCCCCGTCATAGGCTGAAAGAATTATTGGTGTTTTCGCAAAACCAGCGATTGTACCCAACAGCCAGTCGCTTGAATACGTTCCATACGGGTAGGGTAAAATGGGCAAAGCTGCCTCACGAAGCAGTGATGCCCCACCATCATTTTCTTCGAAACCTTAACACTAGAAATAGCACAAACTGCATGGCCGGAAGTTCTTCCGGTAGTGGGTCTGGGAATGTGTAAGCGTAACCATCGTTTTTTCCTCAAAGCCTTGATATTGTTTTATAAACTAAGTAGTGTTATTTGTAGCTGTTTGTATTTGAGGGAGCTATTTTAATTATTTTACTTGCGTTTGTACATAAAATAATTCTGACGCCAGTCTACATTAGAGATGGATGGAATTTCAATACCATTTCATGCCGTTACAAACTTTCGTCAACCAAGCCGTAGTTACGTGATAAGCCGGGCCATCTTTGATCCTCTTTTGGTAAAGTCATCCCACTAAAAAAGAGGGTAAAGACGCCCCACTGTTGTTTTAACTGATTCGGTTGACTTTTTTTTCAGGGATCTATCTGTACTGGTGTTTTATCTATACATTAACCAAGGACTACAAAATACTTACCATTTCTTCGTGTTTTCAAAAACAAGCATTAAGCCAGAATTTTTAGATTCGGGTACTATTAGGATCCATATTGATTATGTGTGAAGACGTCAACTTACATGAATTGCAGCTTACATATCTTACCCGAAAGAATAGGGGCAACTTAAGATAACGTGTTGTTGATTTTAGATTAACAAGCTTCTCATTGAAAGGAATTCAACATGCTGCCCTTAACAACAAACAATGACATTGTGCTGTAATGCTTATATCTTCACACTACCAAACATCTATAATCCTCTTACAGTACATTTTAAAAATCCTTGCAAGAGTAGGACAATATTACTCAGAGCAGAGTATTGTTCAGTCCGTGAAAAGTGGCTGCATGAAAACTGTACAACTTTGTACAAAACCTAATTTGATTCGGACGTTAACACACGTTCCAAAAAGTTTGATAAATTTAATAAAATTATAAAGAAATAAGGAGGGCCCATATCTTGATATATATCACTGATAATTATATTCGCAGTTTTATTTATTACTGTTCAGTAATTTGTACTTGTTAAATATGGGCCATATTTCACTAGCCCATCTACCAAAGATACTCCTTCTCATACCTTCACAGATTTCCTTACTGTCTGTAAATCAGTTAAATATTCTATACATGAACAGATTGTTTTATAGCAGAAATCTCACCAAACACATTTAAGACCATCTATATTCCTAAAAAAAAAAAAAAACTATTCGACTAAATAGTAGGGCATTATTTTCCATTTCACCCTACAGACACCCTGCCTTTATGACATCCTTCCTGCATGTTACATGCCTGGGATATTTAATCCTCGTTTACTTTATAATCCTACTCATATTTAACAAAAGAAATACAAGTTTAAACTCCTCGTTGTGTACATTTCTTCAACCTCCTGTCTCATAACCTTGGGCCATATATATTTTTCATAATTTTTCCCAAGCAAACTCAATCTACATACTTCCCCTTAAGTAAGAACGCTGAGATTACACGACAGTAAAATTGCATATTAAGTTATAGATTTTACATTGTTGTGGAGTTTTTTTGCAGGATAACGATTCTGAAGTAACTAGTAGAAATTATTCCCCCCCAGTGTAACTTACTTTCTTGTCAATAGGGTCTTTTCTACACAAAGGGTGGGATGATCATACGGTCATGACTCGGTCTACGTAAACTTGTTCTTGTAAATTTGACTCACAAGTGGTGGTGAAATTAGAATGAAACTGTAGGAGATCTGAACCCCTCGTGGATTTTTATTAAAAACATTTGTACTACATTTAAGACCTGGATCACTTATTGCATTCGAAAGCAACTTTCACCCTCATACACATCATCTGAGACTCTGACGAATCGCGACATTCCGATAAATATTTTTCCGCAAAGTAGCCATAAATATTCATAGTCTGTTTTGCCCGAGGTTTGATGATATTATGCCTAGTCGATTTCGATCACACTCACTTCATACAACGGGAAAGTGAATGACGTAGAGTGACATACACATCGATCACTAACAATAATTTTATTGCTATTAATGTGTACTTACGACTGGCATTAGGTTGTTTTCCTGTGCAAAGTGGGATATCCGGCGATGAACTGAGGGATTTCAAAAAGGAAGATCAACTTTTATACGGATACAAATTGTACAAAATATTTGCTTTGATGTCGCAAATTCTTCATAACAAGAAACCATAAAATAAATAAGAGGTGTCGTTAGAATTTACCCATAAAAGAAAGTTTATTTTTCCTGAAAGCTTGACACGTTTTACATTGCAATATGCTGCAGCTTGGATCAAGACAGAAGTTCGGAAATTTAGACGAAGGGATAAAAAAAAGTTATTTTCTGTAATTATGGAACGAAGGTGCTAAACAACAGGCAGAGCAGAGAGTGTTAATGTGAAAAGTAAAAAGTAGACAATTAACAAAATCTGTAAGAACAACGCGTGTAATACTATGGAAAAATTTTGGGGTTAGACGGAAATGAGAAAACAAGGTGAAAGAAACAGCAAAATTAAAATGAAATAATATTCCTATTAGAAGCAAGACGTGTAGAAGTTTACACAGACACTGCTTTATCAGCAAATGAAAAAAAAAATATTAGCAGGAAAAGGAATGCACACCGTTAGCAACGCGTTGTTCAGATATGATGAAACTCACTCAGCTACACAAGACAGCGAAAGAGTTACACATTTCTCTAAAGTGTAGAATGTTAAGGTTATGTTATTTCTTGCACATTAAGGGTTACCTGTTCCTTTTCTTACGCTTATTTCTTACCTTATTTATTTGTGCTGTATTATTTCCTCTTTCTCTTGTTTCCTTCCTCTTTTTCTTCCTCCTATTTATTGTATTTTCGTTTACCTATATTTAATTATGGTACTTTTTTTCTGCATTTCTGTCTCTTGTTTCTCTTTTGCTTTACCCTTTACTCCTTTTTCTCCTGTATTGTTTTGCTCTTTTCTTTCTGCGGACATAAGAAAGAGAATAGAGATACCTCTTCAAGTCTAACAGCCTGTGTTGAAATCAAACATATCCAAAACCAGCCGCATCAAAACACTTTTGTTAAATTTATCTCTGTCCTCACTAGACCTGCTTAAGGTGTCAATCTTTTTCACTGTAAACTAAACTGTCTTTGTATCCATATTTTTTTCTCAAATTGCAGTGTTTTCAAAGCTGCAAAAATACGGAATGTTTTTGGGCCTTCTCGATACCGCTGTTGATATGCCTAACACATTTTCAACCACTTTGACCCAATGTGGGTCTCCGTTGAGTTTCAAACTTGTTTCATATTCGGAAGACCCTGGTTTCAATTTCCAGCCCGGAGGAGGGCATTCCTAAATGCCACATATTTCTTAATGAGGCATGAATAATTCTGCATTTTTCAGATAAATAAGCTACACAAGAAGGTGACATTAATTTACTAATTAGAGGCCCCACTTTTAAAAGACGATCTGAAAATGATAACGTAACGGTCCTAACCAAATCACGGACTCTGTTAACGTTACTTCGTTCATGGAATATTCGACCTTGATTCCTCAGCCACCCTCCTTATTGGCCTTCTTAAGGTAGATGCGTTAGGAAAGTTTCCTTCAATACTGCCAGAAGCATATTTCGATCAAAAGTCAAAACAACCTTGATTCACGGAATTATTTTCTAACACATGCCAGAAAACTGTATGAGACAAATAGGTTCGTGTTGCATAACACATGTTTCTGGTACTAAGGATATCCGTTTAAGACAGTACAGTAAAACGACATTTCTATTCTTGTATCGTAAACATGCCTTTTTTTCTGCACACTGAACATCTACTCCCAATTCGAAGAAAGAATATCACTTCCTCGACCTCGAAGCTAATTTTAATTTTTTTTTTTTAAATGCGTGTTCCTGACATACATTATCCATAAGTTCAGCAGGTTCTTACTTCTTTCAGCACGTGGTTTAGTTCTTAGCTTCAAAGCGTGAAGCCCAGTACCGAACAAGATTCAATTCATGTGGGATGTTACACCGTGTAGACTGGTAAATAGCAACTGACTTTTCAGAAGAGCGCAGTTCCTCCATCTCCAGAATCAGGCAGTATAGGATAGGAACTATTTGCTGGCCGACACGAAACAACATTCAAGCAGACATGAAATTATCTAAGCGCCTAAAGACCTGAAATCTCGCGCAGTTCTGGTCTACATAGTCCTATTTAGAATTACAAAGTTATAACTTACCTTAATGTTTTAAACTTCTTGAGGTTGCCGTCTTCACTTGTTAGTTCCTCCAAGCGGTTGATAACAGCTAGTGCTTTTAGGTTTTATTTTTATTTTATATATATTTTATTTCAAGTCAAGGGACTAAGTTTATTACAGATGTTTTAGAAAGTTTCTTTACATATAAAATGACATTTAACGTACAATAACATATTCTCAAATAGCGCTTCTGAAAATTGTGGAATTTTGGTCTTTGCATGAGAGAGTATAACAAGACAGGCGTATATAATATTGAGGCGCCTTCGTGCAACATTTGTTGCAGTGGAAAAGCAATAAGTATTACATGTCGTGATTGTTTGTTTGCAGCCTTACGTATCCAGCATGCAATGCGCATGTGCCATATTGTCATCTATGGCCTGCTCGGCTCTACAGTACTTTTCCACATTATCTGATAAACGGCATGAAGTTCCACATCAACCTATCTTGATGCAATTTAATACCCTCTACAGTCTCGTGGCTCATTTATTCAAGCCTCTCGGTGGTTTTTCTTTCAGATTTTATAATTAATTTGTACTATTTTCATCACCCGTCCCCCCCTTCTTGTTATGCATACTGTTATCTTATTCTCTTAGATTTTATTATCCTAATAATGCTGCATGAAGATGACGTTTTATGAACTCAGAGCGCAGTTCCCAGCACTCTCCAGGCACGTTCTCCCTGTTAGGTCCAAATATTCTCCTGAGCATCCAATTTTCATAATCCCTCCACGTAATTTAGAAACAAATTTTCACACTTTTGTATAGGAACAGAAAAAGTAACCTTTCTTCTGTTCTTATTTATGTGTAGATTAGGCGACGGAAGAATTGCAAGAAATTTTGGTAACAGGATTTTTAAGATTCGAAGAAAGGATACTAGCATGGCTTCGATTTAAGGATATTAAAATCGGTTAGGCAGAAAAGCACAACACTCATTGACTTGAACACGCTCCCACTTTTAACTAACCACGTCACATAACCTTATAAACCAGAAACCTTGTTTGTTTTCATCGTACGAATATTCTATACATTTAACCTGAAATTGTCTATCACGATAAAACTAAAACCACAATGATAAATACAGAATTAAATAGGGAATGTGCCCTTTGGTGTTGGCCCATGAAGCTACTGGCGACAAGGAATTTGTCAAGGTTTGCATTTCATACGAACCTCTTGGTCAATCATGTAATAGGACTAATCAATTTATCCACTCCAGTAGCCGAAGTGACAATCAAATCCGCGACTTGTGGGCGAATATTCAGAGTGAAAACAGCCGAGATGCCCTTGTCCACAAGCCTGGTGGTGTAACCGAGGTCCTTCAGCCCCTGAGGTGGCGACGTCTCCGCCAGCGGCAGTCCTCGAGGTTCCCCTCAATAAAGTGGTCTGCCTTGCATCCCTGCAACAAGAAAAATCAATGATCAATACAACAATATTCAAAATTATGAAGGATTTCCTAAAATAAACATTTTATTCCCACGATCCTTAGATCGTGTAACGATTATTTTGTCTCGTTTCTTTATTTTGCAGCAACGATGATAAATTTAAGCCTAAATCATGGATTGAAATAAACTAGGCCTACACACATGTCCGTCGTAAGTTTCTACTCCTCCCTAGCCTTGACATTAATTTATTGCAGAAAATATTCCATTTCTTATTTTTTTGCCGCATTTTTAAATTCTGGGTTCTATGCCGGAAATGGTCGCCGAAATTCTTAGAGTAGGGCAACGTAGCCTACTAATCGAGATTTGAAGCTCTCACAGCGATGCTATCAATTGATACGGCATTATGATCCGGAAGACTTGAATCTTAACGTACGAGTAATTTATTCATTTGTTTAGGACTTATTTAACGATATTTTCAGTATCTGAGACAATATAGGTAACAATTAATTGGAAAGGCCGTAGGAATTATTCGTGGCCTAATCTGATGTAATGTTGCGTCTTTTTGCTTAGGGGTGCCCAGAAAAATTACGAAAAGTTTGATAGTGGTCTATCGATTACAAAAATGTTTAAGACAATAAGCATGCATTGTGTTTTAGTATTTATTTATCTTATCGCAGAGCATCATATCATTATATAAAATGTTCCAAGCACAAGTTGTAGACTTAATGATGTTTGAATATTCTGTGTTTAGGTGAGCAGTTATTTTAAGAAAGATGAAAAGTTTCTATTTACGCATAATTTAAGCTTTTGCGATCACATTACATCATACACTTAAAATGGGGTCTTTGCCGCAAAAATTGTTTTGTGTGCTGGATTTCTGTTCGATGAACCCTGTGATAAATGTTCAGCGACAATTCGGAAGGAAGTTCTAAATCAATCCTCCAACTTTTATTTCGGTCAGAGTGTATAAAAATTGTTTCTAAACAAGTTGCTTTTGTAAGGGCGACTGATTTCGAATACGGAAGTGTGTCTGCTGCCTGGAAGGCTAAGCTTTAAAATACAGAGGAGTCAATACTTCGCGCCACCCTGCTCATTTAAGAAATGTAAGTGGGGTTAGAATATTATTTATTTATTCTTCGTAAATTAGGCTTCATTCCTGACTCCTTTTGTAGGAAAATGTTCAAGATAAAGACGTAATAGCGTAGGTTCTAAAATGCATTATTATACATTTTCATGTTGTTATCAATATATTTTATTCTCACAGAGAAACACGCAAAAAAAAAATGTATGTGTAGTTATTTGAATATTTAAAATTTCAGTAGTAGACTTCGTGTTACCACCATACAGATCAAGTCCGGCAGAATTTACTTGTACGAAAAAAAGGTTGATTTGCCCTGACGATGCATATTGATCGTACAGTATTTTGCCAGTTCTGCTTCTAATAGACAGTGACTTCAAGTGCAGAAACAGTCATAATGCGAAGGAAGTTTAGGAACTGCTACGCTTGAATGTGAAGAAAGGCATTAGTACTAGCTATTAGTTATTAGAACTACCCAGCTTTAATTTACCTGTCCTGGTAGGATATTTTCCTGTCATGAAGACCGCTCTGGATGGAGTGCAAGCGGGCAACGTGTCATGGCGATTACGAATGGTGCCATTGTACACCAGGACGTCGATGTTGGGTGTGGGAAATTGGTCAGAGCCGTGAAAACCCACATCATTCCATTCCTGTAAGGTATTCAAAATTTCAGACACAATTCCGGCAACAGTCTATAAAGTACTCCCATCTTAACTGTGAGTTCTACTCCTGCCTGATGAGCAGTTCTTTCTCTACCGGAACAGAATTTCTCTCTATATCTCCTTCCTATAAACCTAAATCCTATGCGTAACACGTGTATTTAGAACTGTAAATTTGCTTATCTTTTTTGTATGTTTGGGGGGGAGAACGTGGTCTTTCTTTATTGGGTAGCAAAAAGAAAGATTGTGTATAAAACAAAGAACAGAGAATATTTAAATCGAAAAATGAGGAAATAATAAGATTAAAAAAATACGTAATGTGGAACTTAATAATTTGTACTACTCACAAAATATTACTACGGAGATCAAACTAAGGAAGGCCAGTGCGCGGGGGCATGTAACGTGCATCTATTAGTAACAGAAACGGAAGGTACAACCTGGGATATCAATAGGTTTATGGGGAAATAATATTTAATCTGATCCTAAAGAAATGTATGTGAGTACTAATTTCACTTAACTGACTCAGGAGAAGATTCCTTGGTGAAATGCATTTTATACAAGGAAAATAAGTTATCGGCCATATTTCCAAGATAAACTCTGCTGCGTGCGGTTCTTGAGTCCGTTAAATAAACTGTATGAAATTTACCAGATAATCAGCCATAATTACAAAAATATTTGGTCTTGAATCTTCAACAAACACGGAATAAATTAACGCTATAGACATTACTTGTAGGTATAAGACGGTTCTTCTCATTATGCCGTTGGAACAAATTAATTTTTTATGGAACAACTCCAATGGAATTGGTATTTGTGTAGTCAGTAGTAATTATTTAACGTCTTGTTGTTCCATATTCCAGCGTTTTTATTCTACATTACTCTGGTTCTTCCTTCTTTATCGTAACTGGCGTTTGTTGTACATTAGGCAGTCGGTTGTGCAAATTTACCTCTCGTGGTTTTGTCAGTGACGTAACGTATAAGCGCAGTGTATTGACAGAAGCCTGTGATACACCTCATTGTTCTAAATTCCCACTGTATTTCACAGTTAATCTACAGTGCCATTTCTAAATGCAATGAACATATATTACACAAGAATTTATAATGGTATTTAAAGCCGTAGTATTATCCAGCTTATTATTTCAAATTATTTCTGAATTTTACAGTGCATTGTAATCTGTGGTAATAATACAAAATGAACACCAGTCTGATGTCTATTTAAACTGGATAAAAATAAGTACTGCCAAATATGTACATAGTCTATTTGTACTTAGCTTACCAGATATGTAGAAGGTCACTACTTGAAAATAATTTCCTCAATGGACTTCAGTGTCGGGTCTAAGAAGATTTTTCTGGTCCCAAGGAAAGAATAAATTCGGGATCTTTGCCTCTTCACATTTCTGAAACGACAACGCAGACAGACAGACAGCTGTGAGTGAAAATTATATAATATGAAATACAACCAAGCTTTGTACCCTCTCCACTTCCAAACATCAGCCACTGTCGAAATCAATAAGTCCAGTCACGCTAAAAACTTCAGAACCCCTTTCGTTTTCATAAAGACCCATATTCATATACGGACCTAGAAACCGGTTCTGCTGACTCAAGCTTTGTGGTTTTCCTCAGTCCTTCCTGACAAGTGTCCGAACATATTGAGTTGAGTGAGCAGCATTCCTACTTCTCGTTCTCTTGTTTCGGAGTAAAAATCACGCAACGCGAAACCTTCTGTCCTGAGTCGAATGTGGTTTCCAGAGTGATTCCTTGTAAATGACCGAATGTGCCGGCTGAGTAATCAGCGATCCTGTTTCTAATGTTCAAGATCCCGGGATTGACCCTCTACCTGGAGACTGAGTATCCTAAATTTCCTCAGTTACTCCATGGGACCGAACCTCGCAGATGACTGGACAGTCATCCCGCTCTGTGTTTGAGAGGCAGCGATTTTGTATCCCATGCAGGCACTGAAGGCCCGCTCTGCGTTGAACTCTACAGCCATAAAATACGAGGCTAAAGGATTGTGATAAGCTTATCAGAGAAACAAGAGTGCCAAGTATGCGTCAACTGTTTCCTGTGTACAATACACTCAAGTTAATATATTTTATTTTTGTCTTTGCTGTATTTTAATACATAATTCTGAAGTATTTCTAATATCTCTTCATTCAGTACTGTACGCCTGTAAGAATAAGTGGCGTGCAGAAGCTGGAACTCTATAGTCATCACTATCTCTTCTTTTACATCAAAAGCCCACGTTGCTGTGAACTCACAATAAATTTTGTTCAACTGGTAGCACTGCAGATTATAGCAGCGACTTTCGAAGATCGTGGCGCTAGTTCCGCCAGGCGTGCCGCGAAATTTTGGATGAGATATAATTGCAGATAAATGAAAATTTATAAATAATTTCATTTAAAATAAATTTTACTTACACGTACGTAGTATGAGTAAGTAAACTACTCGCAGAATAATTTTCCTTCGCATCTAGCGTTCGGGTGTCTCTGGTTTTTCAGTAATGTTGCCAACATAAACTTTCAGTGTGCCGTGAGCAAGAACCACTTAAAACTCTTACTAAATAACGAAAAGTAAATGGTAGATTATTATGAAACAAATATATTAAAATTACAACTGATTATCATACTGACATGGTCAGTACCTCTTGCCTACTTGCTGGTTCGGAAAATGCTGGTGACTTCGAAGCAGCCTGTCATGATGATGAATTATTTGTGATCGTACTATGAAGAGACTTTGTCGTAATAACACATCATCAATGCGCAACGTCACTTAAAACTTTTTTATGTATACATGGGTCCGTGCATCATGAATCGAATTTAATAATTATTTTCCAACAAGATGCGAATTATTCAGTTTATTACTTTTCTGTAGGCAGCTCTACATGTTTCGGGTGTTGACACCCATCATCAGGAGCTGGTACAGCTGTAATTGCAGCTTCTGGTATTGATTAACT
>Ga0123352_10010747_pt1 | contig 14387 bp, 6 predicted proteins | sample TergutLab28metaG_FD_89700 | JGI IMG/M metagenome (GOLD analysis project Ga0123352, IMG submission 89700) | Labiotermes labralis P1 segment gut microbial communities from Petit-Saut dam, French Guiana - Lab288 P1 | ecosystem: Host-associated > Arthropoda: Insects > Digestive system > Gut ... | reverse complement strand
TTTTTTGTTTTTGTTTTTTATATAAATTTATAAGTGAGGATGGGTGGGGGTGTGGGGTTGGGTTTGCTAGTTATATCTTTTTTTTTGGGGCAATTTTTTTTTTTTTTTTTTTTTTTTAGTCAGTGCATCTGAGCATATGAAAGATTAAGCCACGGCACATTTATGCCAAAATCTGTATTACAATATAGATTTATTAACTATTATGCATTAAACGAAATGAAAGCGGTGAAGGATGGGAGAATTCATACTGTGTTTAGTTGCATGAACCAACGCCATACGTTGTCTGTCTCTATCGCACATGTGTAACAGAGTCTTCGGTGAGCTGTGCGCTTGCGCGTCGCATACTCGTTACTGTGCGGCAGCCTTCAGTTGCGCTCGAGAATCGGTGGTAGCCGGGCTAGAATCGGATATGCTCCTGTGTTCGCCTCGTGTGGCCGAAAACTCCGTCGCTGTGAAGAAGTGATCGCCAAGTTAGCACAGCGCGTGCGTGCGTTGATATTGTTTCCGTAACTTCAGAATTGTTGTGAGAATTCGGCATCAGAACGACCCTATTTCATAACGATTGCTCTGAACTGTGCAGAAATTATAACTCAGCGGAAATTAACTGCCTGACAAGTAGCGTGATATTATTCTTCCCTTGCGTAGAAGCAGTGATCAAATGGCACTTGATATTGGAGCAAACCAGAAAGAGTGGTTTTAAGGTTATGTTTAAACGACACTACATTTCACGCTTTCAGATTCAAATTGCATGTCACTGTGAGGTTTACATGTAATCTTACTTTTAGCTTCTTGGCATTGTAATCGTGACATTTTGCATTTCTGACGTTTATACGCCTTCAGATAGGTTTCTAACGCCATTTTAATTTGCATCGAGAACCATCAGAATTACGTAAATTTCGCAAACTATTGGTGTTTGTAACTTTCAGTGAACAATAACCACTAAATTTTTACTCCCTCTTCATGAATGTCTAATGATCACCATTTTTGGAGCTCATTCGTCGACGTTTAAGCAGGATGACAATTTGTTACCACTTCAGTGACAACCCTTCCTCTCTCTGTTTTGAGTGAAAGACTTTGTGATAACCGGAAGGTGAAACAGGTAACGCCCCAATCGATGTCAGACTAAAAGAGTTTTTCATTAGTTACTCAGAGCGGTAGGAGTGAACTTTTCTACACGACGCGTATTGATCTGTGAATAATCATAAATTCGCGTTTAACATCGCTCAAAAGAGTTGAAAATGGAAGCTGTTTCGATTTGTATTCTGTGGACCTTAGTTATTCATTGTGCAGTTACTACAGTGCACCATTAAATAATTCAGTGTTTACAAAGAATTTTTTTTAAAACTATACGTTAACGAAAGTGATAGTGATATATTGAGCTGGTAAAAGAACCTTAATTACAACCTTTGTGTGTTGCGTAATTTGTTTATGATCTGTAACTGCGAAATGTTAGGACGTTTCATCGGTCGGCAACATGTACTTTTTTTATATCGGTGTTGTACATAACTTATGCTCTTAAATACTTAGTGTTCATGCTTATGTGTGTTGTAGATGGTCAGTGAACATTCTCGTAACCCAAGAATATAATGGAGCACCCTTAGGATAGAGAAAAATTAAAATATATAATGTAAATATATGTGTTAACCTTTCGTGTTTATTCAGATTTATTGATGTGAGAAGTGAAATTACGAAGTACATTAGAAAGGTTTTGTTGCTTGTGAGTGAACAGTTATATTTCAATGACGTGGAAACAAATGAAGTGAAAACAACAACAGGAAATTTTAAGGTTTCTGTTTTGTGAAAAAAAAAATTCTAAACAATGCCCAATTTGACGGTCAGCAGTGGGAAGTCTTCTCTTCGGGAGAAGTATTCTATGCTGCGTCGATCAGCTATCATCATTACGACTCTGCTGAGCTTCGCCGGACCCACCCATGTACAAGGTAAGGTGGCGTTAAGCGCCATTTGACGGTTTTCACTTTTCGCATACATATAAACCAAATCAGTACTATCTTTTCGTCTAATAAGACCTATGTTTAACGTCACTAACTTTATTCAGAGACAATCACGTACAGTCTTGTTAAAGTATCATAAAACACTTTTGGTTGGTGATTTTTAATAGATATCTTCCATACCTCCTGAAAGAAAATAATTTGTACATAAAGGTCTGACAGCTAACCGACGTTTATTCAAAACGACTGTAGCACTAACGACGACGGAGATCCCGTCCGTATTTCACAGTAAATTGACAGAAAACAGAGATCTCACCTTTATTGTGACAGGAAAGAAGAGAGGAGTTGTATTTACTAGTTTTGCGGAGCCCATATGACAGGTGCCTCTTTTCCGAAACCGTGTAATTTTGTGAGAATATTGCATGAAACACCTGTTTTTGGATACGTGCAAGTGTTTTACAGGACATTCTTATACGTGAATGTTTCGCGATGGTCTCTGAGTAATGCCGCACACCAAATGGACCCCAACTGAATGCAAGTTAACGAGTCTTATTCGTCGTAATAACGAGTGAAGGTCTCGCACCAAACGGAAGAGTGTGTATGGAAAGCGAGGTTTGGACCACAAGGGAAGTTGTCCTTATAGTGGAATAACCCGAATAATAATCCACACGGATCGACCTCTGGGCCTTCGTGGTCTCTCCGAGTGCGCAGTTTTTAACTTTTACTTTAAGGGATCCATGAAATAAAACGTAGGCCCGTGGTGCCGAATTTGGTCTAATTCGTTTCAGTACTTTCAGGTGCAGTTATTTGCAAACTAGTGGAAAGACAAGCCTAACATTTCAAGTTTATTTTCATTTCGTCCGAAACGGATATGAAAATGGCTACGATTAATTATATTTAATAACTCAGAATCTGTAGGTTGTTAAAACACTTTATTATCCAACAGATGCACAAATATATAATTAGTAGATACAATTAGAATTATTATAAAATATTTAAAAATATTTAAAATTGCCCCTCTAGACTGTACAGTACACACGCACGCAACACAGGCAAATATGCTGCCATAACACCGACTACGTCCATATGAACAGACATGACAGAACCATTACTGTAATTTTAGCCAAGCACTGTATAAAGCTTCCTGATGATAGATCCCTTGTGATCCGAAACACGTTGGAGCAATTTTAAATATTTTATAATAATTCTAATTGTGTCTACGAATTATATATTTGTGCATCTGTTGGATAATAAAGTGTTTTAATCTTCATTGATGCACGGTACAGACATGAAGATTATGTAGGTTGTGTTTGTGAGTTCTTCATAGTGCATAAGCCTTGCAGTTTAAAATGTGTGTGTGTGTGTCTATTAATATTTGCACAATTCCATTTGTCCACATACTTTCTTGTTAAAATTGCCCATATTATCTGGTTGTGGCATGTTTAAAAAATTTATCCATTTTGGAAGTCGGTTTCTTTTGAGCTAAAAAAAAGGCATAAAATTACATTATACAACGATATAAGCAACCAACAAGATGCAACAAATTCCGTTTATTGATGTTTTTAAATTAACTCCACATGTTTCGGGCGACAGGCTCGCCCATCCTCAGGAGCACTTTTTGACTGTATGTACAGCTTTTGGTACAATGCACCGAGATTGCTGCCGACCGGTGACAAGATTGAGATGAAGCGTATGTACTTGTCTAACGCAACTTTAATGGTATTTATAGTATTTACTACATAAGGTACAACTACATGTTTCGGCGCTTGACAATTACCATCTTCAGGTTGTACATGAAATACTTAGTAAGCAGTTATACGGGAATTACCGTATATTCTCGAATGTAATCCGCACCATTTTTACAGTTTCAGAGGGCTAAAAATTAGGACGCGGATTAGATTCGCGGTCGTGAGCTGGGTTTTGGAAACATGATAGAGCCACTGTACGTACCATAAGAAAAATACAATACAATAATTTGTTATTTTATTTATTATTTATAATATTATATGATATATAATATTTATCATTTATTATTCATCAGACTCGCCATCATCACTCATAACTGAATCTTTATCCGTCACCCAGCCACTATCATCTTTATCTTCAATCGTCCTCCCATAGAATGTCATCTTAGGATCAGCTGTGGTGCGTTTGTACCGCTGGCAGTTAAATGGCCACTTCACACACGGCGCGTTAGTCGGATAACGGTTAGAGCATTGTTAACATCCAATATTATTCAATCAGTCTGCCTTGTAGGCAAGGGGCGGTTGAAGGAAAGGTGCGGATTAGAACCGCGAACTAACTTTTTTTTCTTTTAAGATATCGGCAAAAACTAGTGCGGATTAGATTCGAGAATATACGGTATATGGGCTGTATATAGTGTAGTAAATACTATATGTATCTGTAACATTAAATAAAGTTTTGTTAGATAAGTACACTCGTAGTTAGTTTATGAACACAACGGGGATGACGAACCTTCTGATTGAGATGGAGTTCCATCTCATCATTCTAATGATGCACGGTCTCACACACATCAAGTTTAGAATGATACCTTTCACTGACGAGTAACTTTTGTCTAATTATGTTAATTTGTGACACCATATCAAGCACGTCAGTTACACTGTTTTATTATATGACGCTGAGTAAGCACGACGTAGGCGCTGAGCAAGTGAGCGACTGTTGGCTGTTGACTGATATTTTCACGACGTCATATTTTGAAAACAGCTTGTCGTAGTTGTGGGCCGGGATAGCGTCTTCTGTTTAGCGACTTGCTACGGGCTGGACGGTCCAGGGATCGAATTCCGGTGAGAAGCGAGATTTTCCGCACCCGTCCAGACCGGCCTTGGGGCCCACTCAACCTCCTGTAGAATTCATACCACGTCTCCTTCTCGGGGGGTAAAGCGGCCGGAGCGTGGCTTTGATCACCCACCCACGTCTGTTGCCGGGGTCAGAAATAGAGGAGAGCTGTACCCATACTCACCCTCTGTACCTTCATGGTCTGTTCTATGCTATTTTGGACAAAGATGATTGTAATTTGTACTGGGTGCTTTATTTGTCACTTAATTCTGTAAGTCAGCAGGTCTCATACTGTGTTGGTGACAAGTGAAAAGCATACGCCATTGTCTCTTGTAGAAAAGTGCCAGATAATTCTGCGATGTTCTAAATTTTTTTGTTTTGTTTTTGTCTGTGGCGCAACGACCCCTATAGGGCCCAGGCCGCTATATTTTGAGGTATCTAGATTCCATACAATTTATACTCACACACTCAGTAAGACTCCCCTGAACGAGTGATCAGCTCACCGCAGCAGCAGCTACCTACACAACACACACAACAAACACAAGCGACGAACATTCGTGCCCTCATCGGGATTCGAAACCGCGGTCCCAAACATCCAGCAGCCACAGACGTACGTCTTAGACCGCACGGTCACAGGGATCAACAATGTTACGGTAACAGCAATAAGATTCATACTTAACAGTGATACTGAGGTTATAGTCCTCCTACCACCCCTGAATTTTGTTGCTGTGTACAAACACTAATAATACATAATGTGTCACAACTCAAAATTTGGCATTTTTTTAATAGTTATTGGTATAGAAAGAAACGTTTGCAGATGCACTTTTAACAGGTGTAGTGTCATAACGCACTTTGCAAAACTCGCCGCTGGAGAGCAGCTGTGTCGTCGTTGCACTCATAGAAATAAATTATAGTACTTCAAAACCTTGAAAAGTTTCTCCTGAAAAGTCACAGATTTTCAGTTCTGACACTGTTGTCGCAAACGAGCGACATGTCGCTACAGGTCCTCTATACATCTGAAATTCAATCGATTTTTTTTGATAGGACAGAATAATTAGTCTACGTATTCAGTTCATTGCACCGTTACAAAATTCAGCATCTCGTGACATTGACCGAATTAAACCGAAATCGACATTTATATTATTAATAATTTTATTCGTTCTTCTTCGGAGTATTTCATATCGCTCTTTGTTACGTGTCACTGATCACAAGGTCTCCTGAAATGGCGTTCCGTAAACACTTTGTTCTTTGAAGCTTAGCGTCTGATATGTCATCCAATCTATTGAACTGTTGAAGCCGATAATGCGTGATGTTATTACTCCGATTATCCGTCAATAGACGGCATACGTAGAATGCACACTGGTGATACTGTATCTGGTGGTTCTACTACCGCCTTCTTCCGTATCAGTTTTTGTTCGAAACGTACTGGATGGATATACAGAAGTGGAAGGACGACCGGCATACGAGCCGCTCGCCACAGGTAGGCTTTTCCACCCAATCGGACTGCGATTATACATTGTCTCGCCATCCTGTTCTAATATTTAGACAATAAACATGCCTACAAAATTTATTTGTTCTTGGAAACGTTTTAAAATACGCGCGTTTCGCCATTTTGCGCGTAAACACTGTTGTGTGTTATGTTTAGGCTTAACATCCGAAAGTCTTCGGATTGATACGCATTTTCTGTTGGTTTTCTCTATTTACAACCCAGATACATGAATAAAAGGTGCGATAAGGACGAAAATACTGCAGCGATGCTCAGAACACAATTAGAATATGCCATTTGCGAGGCAGAGTGTAGCTGAGATGTTGATTAGGAATGGGGAAGGGTATGAACTGAACCTAAGCGTAACAGTATGACGTTACATTTAGAGATAGGGTGCTGCAGGAAAATTTGATGGTGGTAACTACGACGACTAAAACACCACTAATAATAATAATAATAATAATAGTAATAATAATAAATCCGTTCAATTTACTTTGTTAACGCCCAGGGAAATAACGTGGAACCAATTATATCCAACATGAATACATATATACACAAATAACACATCATACAGCGGCAGCAATACTACTACTACTACTACTACTACTAATAATAATAATAATAATTCAGTTAAATTTTCTTTACTAACGTGCAGGAAAATAAATTGGAGCCAATTATAACCAGCAAGAATACATAAATACACAAATACACAGATGCAGCAGCAGCAGCAGCAGCTGCAGTAATAATAATAATAATAATAACAATAATAGTTCAGTTTAATTTTCTTTATTAACGTGCAGGAAAATAAATTGGAGCCAATTATAACCAGCATGAATACATAAATACACAAATAACACATATACAACGGCAGCAATACTACTACTACTACTACTACTATTACTACTACTACTACTACTACTACTACTAATAATAATAATAATAATAATTCAGTTCGATTTTCTTTACTAACGTGCAGGAAAATAAATTGGAGCCAATCATAACCAGCAAGAATACATAAATACACAAATACACAGATGCAGCAGCAGCAGCAGCAGCAGCAGTAATAATAATAATAATAATAATAATAATAATATTTCAGTTCGATTTTCTTTACTAACGTGCAGGAAAATAAATTGGAGCCAATTATAACCAGCAAGAATACATAAATACACAAATACACAGATGCAGCAGCAGCAGCAGTAATAATAATAATAACAATGTGATGGTCCTTGCCCGATATATTAACGGACTGTATATGTTAAGATGTCTTCTGTAACTTCCTTCTCTCTGTCTTTTTTTTCGGTCATTAAAGATGCAGTTATTGCCCATAAACCAGCCGCCCTCTGAGGAAACAGAGGGATTTTCCGCACACATTATTTTACCTCTTGTTTCTGTTATGTAAAATCTTTGAAAAGAAATGTGGTGGTAAAATTGAAGAACGATTTTCCCTAAGGTGAGGAAAATGGTAAATAGGTAATCCCCCAACACCGCTTGTAAGTTGTACTAAACATTCAGTATATCAGTATACTTAACATGAAGGTGAACAGTGATCATTATTACAGTTATGTGAGTGATTTAGGGCGGAAATTGAGTAGAATAAGATTGTTGCGTATTGATTCGTTGCGTTATGTAAGTCTGTAAGTATTAAGTTGTCACAATACGCCGGTCCTTTTGTACGAAAAACTGTAAATGAGTATATTATGGCTTTGTAAGGTCGTGTTTGTAGGATGAAACACACATGTGCACAAGTTATTAACTATCGATCGTCGAAGACGACGTCTGGACGACCTTTAAAGAGCCTAGTAGACAGACACAGTGTGAAGGCCGAAGACGGCTTTATACTGGCCCATTTTCTCGGCCTTAAGAAGAAAAATAATGAGTTATTTCAAGGCGGTACACGAATGCGACCGCCCGTCCCGGTGGGTTTGCTGCCGCTACTTTGCTGGGATTGCGGGTTCGAATCCCGCCGGGGTTATGGATATCAGTCTGTTGTCAGGTAAAGGTCACTGCGATAGGTCGATCACTCGTCCAGGGGAGCCTAACCGAGCGCGCGCGCGCGCGTGTGTGTGTGTGTGTGTGTGTGTTCTTGAGTGAGATCATGTGCGTCAGTGACGTCGGCAGCCACAATGCGTGGGTAGAGAGAGATCGGACTAAGACATAAAGAAGTATGCTACTTATCTCTTCTGAGTCGCATCTGCTAGGCAGAGGTGTGCTTCCATTAAATAAAATTATAATAATCATCATAGCCAGTATTTTACTGTTACTGATACTTGCCCAATTACAGAGGCTGGAAATGACGGAAAAGTAGAAATTGTTACTTCACTATAGAATCCAGACCGGCTGTTTTTGCCCAACCAGTCTCCCATCCTGTGCAAACCTTGAGTTTTCTCTCCAGGTTAAGGCAAGCGGAGAGTGGAACTAACCTCTTACCTACAAACTAGTATCGTAACCCACATTCTCTCTATTTTCGACTTCATAACACACGTTTCTACATTATAAAAAAAGTTGAAATCGTTCCTATGTTTTATGTGCTGACTCAAAAGCCTAGTAGTCAATTACAAAATCAGCACTCTGATACAAGCATACGATACACACATGCATACAGGCATGCATGCATACTTATATGCATATATATATAACAAGCAAATAACCCAAGACCAAACACGACACAGGGTTAACGCAACACAACTCACTTACCTGATAAATCAATGTTGACGGGATAAAACTCCAGGTACATTATTATGCTGAACGTTTTTTCATTCCTGAAAAGGCAGTTTGATGAACAACAAACACAATTGGTCACGTAAAATCTGATGAATAGGAAATGGACAACGGCGTATGGCGTTCCTTATGTACAAAACGCAGTGCTTTTATACAGCACGTACTTACGTGAATGTAATTTAATCTACACCCATAAACGTTATAGCTTTCCTTGCCCCGATTTTCACGAAACTCCCCAGCGCTGAAAAGCATAATGTGCAGATCTACTTGTACCGAATTGAAATTACGGTGTTCGAAAAAGGTGGAAAATGCGGGTATAATTTGTTTACGCCCTATGTACGGTGTGGCGTTAAGTGCGCCGATTTTCATAAAACTGAATTAAATCTGTAAATTTTTACGAGTATCCGCTGTGGCGAATTTTGCGGATAGCTGAAGAAAATATCAGAAAATACTGCAAAATTGTATTTATGCGTCTAAGTAAAGTGTGGATTTTCCTGTACATTTTAATATCAAACTTGCAAGTACTCAACATTACGTGAAACTTTCCTGTACCAATTTTCACCCACTTGTGTCAAGAAATACGTAATATATAGGTGCAGATTCATTGACAACCTAAAGTAAATCACGATTGTTACTAAGCCGCTTTTCATAGAACTGACACTTATCGTATAACGTCTTTTTTTTAACAAGTTGTGTACCGAATTTCCTGAAAATCTAACAAACTGTGTAATCACTGGTATCAGATAACGGACGGGAAGACCGACCGGCCGTATGTGGTCGACACAGATACGTTATTTGTAGCTATTTCTAATTGTTGTATTCTCTTTTTGTACGTTTGTTATCATTCACATAACCCCTTGATTTCCTATCGGCTACGCCGTACGCATTCCCACCGCAAAACTGCAGGTCTTCACTTCCAAATTGTATTGCTGATAAGCTCCAATTTACCTGAAATCGAAGCACATGATAATACCATTTTGCTATGCATTTCCTCAACTCTCATTTCAACTGCTGTTTCCAGTTAAGTAATTTGTTTTCTAAACTTCTCATACATGTTGTTCGCTTTCACCATGAGGACTAATTAATACGCAGAAGCAATCCATTGAGAGTTACGCGTACTATCCGCTTCATGTTATTGCTTGCGGGCTTGTCATGTTTGTAGCATTGACTTGCCACATTTCACCTGCACTGCAACATTCGGACTGTACGATTGAACCGCCTGTCTCAAAGGGTATGCAGTAGTGTGATTTGCATTACCTACAGAGTGTTTTAATTCACGAGATTAATATCAACACAGCACCAACTATCGCAAACACCATAACCACCACCAACACCACAATCATTATCATCCCTCTTTCTATCGTCTCAGTTTTAATCGTCATTTCACAGGCAACGTTCTTATAACACTCACCCCTCCCCCCACAACCTTTATCACCACCCCGTCTTTATATCATCATTATCACACCCACTATTGTCATCATCACGTCTACAATCGTCACCACTCCATAACTATCGACATCACGTGACATTGACGTCACCATCTCCAACATTTCTGTTATTTCGGTGCTTGTTAAAATAAACTGAATGAAGGCATCACGATGTGCTTGCAATTCAATTAACGTCACACATTATACGTCAGCACAATCATTTTTATTCTTAAGCAAGGCTACATGTTTCGAGTAAAAGTTAGTCATCTTCAGGCCCTTACAACATTTTACGTTACCAGCGTCTGGAAACGGAAAATGTTGTAAGGGCCTGAAGATGACTAACCTTTGGTCGAAACATGTAGCCTTGCTTAAGAGTAAAAAAGATTGTACTGACGTATAATGTTTGACGTTAATTGTTTGTTAAAATAAGGTTATTTCTTGTCTCAAAATGCCAAAAACGGTTATTTCCACAATGTTTTCATTAGACCGTTTATTACGTCAACCTGTGTACTTCTCAACACGCTGCCTTTACTACTGCGTTCTGTAGCATGGACCACCCTGTATAAGAGGGGTTATGTTATTAACACTTGTTATTATGAGATCTGCCGCCCTTATGCTGTCCATCATATGTGAGCCCTACATTTATACGCATTTTCTATTACTGATATTTTTGTTCCTTCATTAAGTTATCTTGGTAAAATTGTGAATGGAAATAACACATTGGAAGAAGAGATTAGAGAAAGAATTGCCAAGGGTAATAAAGCATTCCACGCAAGTAAAACGCTTTTTAAAACTAAATTGGAGTGTAGGAAATCCAAACTGAATTTATATTGGTCAGTAATTAGACCAATTGTAGTTTATGGTTGTGAAACATGGATCCTCAAAGAAAGTATTATACAGAGACACTCAGTATTTGAGAGGAAAATACTAAGAAAAATATTTGGGCTAACTAAAGAGGATAATGGTATTTGGAGAATTAAAACAAACAAGGAATTTATGAGCTAATAAATCATCGGAGCATAATAAATTATGTTAAAGCCCAAAGATTAAGTTGGTTTGGACACATAAATATAATGTCTGAAACCAGTATTGTAAGGAAAATACACAAATGGGAACCATATACAAGTAGAGCAGTGGGAAGGCCTAAGTCCCGATGGGAAGACGACGTTAGGAACGAACTGAGAAAGTTGAAACTTGTAAAATGGGCAGAACAGATCCAGGATCGCCTTAAATGGAAGGATATTGTTGAGAAAGCCAAGACTGTACCGGAGTTGTAGTGCAGAAGAAGAAGAAGGAGGAGGAGAAGAAGAAGGAAGAAGAAGAAGAGGAGGAGGACGAGGAGGAAGAAGATATTTTTATTCCTGCTTCGAATGGAGATCATAATTATTGATCACGATTGTGTTTGTACCGTCGCCTTATCTGTAAACATGTTTACGTGTTACACAGTTTTATTGCAGCAAGTACGTTTCCTGTTAAAAACTTGTTTATATTAATTCTTTGTACTGCCCTTTATGTTCTGCTTCATGACAACGGTAAAGGTCACCCTATAACAGGCCTCGAAGACCCAGAGGGGAACAGAGGTATAGCTCTACTCTTTCTTTAACGTCGGCACTAGATGGAGGTGGGTGGTCAACGCCACGCTCCGGCCGCTTTACCCCCGAGAAAGACCCGGTACCCATTGTATAGGAGGCTGGGTGGGCCCCAGAGCTGGTCTGGACGAGTGCGGAAAATCTCGGCCCCACCGGGATTCGATCCCCGGACCGTACATTCCGTAGCGAGTCGCTATACCGACTGCGCTATCCCGGCCCACTCTGCTTCATGGTATACTCCAATTATTATTTTTTTGTTCATTTTATGTATTATTTGTTGCTGTAGTTCAGAGACCAAATGTAGATATTCGTACACCGTCTTATAGCTGCATTAACGAATTTCATGATTTACGTCTCACGGTACACAGCAGCTGTAGTGGCAGTATGTTGAGGTGTGGAGAGGCGTATTGTTTTTTCTTCCAGCGTGGATTGTATCTGGACCGCCATTTCTGCACCGTCTTGTCACTCAGCCAAATTTGAGGCAGAATGGTTTATTCGAAAGTTATTTCTTGGAAAACAAAGTAACAGGCATCACGTTATTTTTATTGCGGTATTAAAAAAATAGTTTATGGGTTTCTCGACATTTCGATAGTTTTTTTTAGCTAGATATTAACCGTTGGAAGTAATCCCACTTCTGCATCAATTCGTATCCGATTATCGGCGTGCAATTATGTAAAGCTCCATTGCTTGTTACGTCACTAAATTCTGTTTTATTTGTGATTTGTTACCGTATCGATCACAGACTGGGATACAAATGTACAGTACTTGCTAAATTTTTACCTCTTGATATCATTGTATATCGATTTTCTTAATTGCTTAATACGTTCCATAAATTTCGAATAATCGACCAGTAAGTGATGTGTTATTTGAATAACTATTCAATTAACTCATATTTTCCCCCGGGGATAGCGAAGAGAAATATCTAAATCATTCCAGGTTTTGCGGTTTTATATATCGTAGATGGAATTTAAAGGGCAGGTTTACATTTTTTCTGAGATTTAAGTCTGATTTTCATGAAACTGTAACGTTAAGCTACTTTCATTGTTTTCTTCTTCTTCTCCTCCTCCTCCTTCTTTTTTTCTCCTCCTCTTCCTTCTTCTTCTCCTCTTCCTTATCCTCCTCCTCCTCCCCTTCTTCTCCTCCTCCTCTTCCTTATCCTCCTCCTCCTCCCCTTCTTCTCCTTCTCATCCTCCTCCTTCTTCTCCTCCTTCGTCTTCTCCTTCTCCTCCTCCTCCTCCCCTTCTCCTCCTCATTCTCCTTCTCCTTCTTCTTCGTCTTCTCCTCCTTCTCCTCCTCCGCTCCTCCTTCTCATCCTTCTCCTCCTCCTCCTCCTCCTTCCTTCTCCTCCTCCTCCTCCTTCTCCTCCTCCTCCTCCTCCTCCTCCTTCCCCTCCTCCTCCTTCTGCACTACAACTCCGGTAGAGCCTTGGCTTTCTCGACAATATCCTTCCATTTAAGGAGATGCTGTACTTGTTCTGTCCATTTTACTTTCATTGTTTTACCGAAGTAAACTGAACTCCGCATATCAACGTGTCTTGTTAACATCGCATTTATAAACATAGTGCGGGACATCGGTTAAAATAATCCAGTCAGTTCATCTGCTTGAGTATGATTCTCGTCTGGTATGGTATAAAGAACAAGGCTTGCCCTCGGAAATAGGAACTACATACGACTTCACTGTGTATGGTACGGCTAAGTTCTCAGTATATGATCTGTTGTTACTCATAGGTGTATATCAACACCTGTCTCACTTGAACTCGGAAGTGGCTGCTCGACCTAAAACGTATAATAAATTTTCTATGTAAAAAATGTCACAATGTTACTTTAAGATACATCTCCGTGTCATGACCTCACGTAATTTTCTTTCGTAATTAATAATTTTTCTTACGTCTCAGTATACGCTGTTTAATATTGCTGTAACTCACGCAGTAGCCCACTAAATGAACCAGCACTTATAAGCATGACACTTGTCTTTGAAGTTGATCTATTTTGTTTTTTGTAATTTACACTAAATAAATTTATCATATGAATTAACTTATGGTACGCTTGTGCAATTGATATGTTTACGAAACGTCTGTTGGATCCAAATATTCGTATTTCGGATCGGGACAGTTCCTGTTTTGCACACTGAATGCCCTGACATAATGTTACGTGAGCTATAACAGAGCTAGATTCAGCGAGCAAGTTGTCTTCACTGTGACGCTTCTGCCTTATAATCGGGAGTTCTTGGTTCGAATGTCCACTGCGTGTGACGTCAACGTCAGTCCCTCTAGGTAAAGGTATAGGTAAAGTTATCTCATTACAGGCCCGGTGTGGCCCAGAGGGTGGGTAGAGGTATAGCTCTACTCTTCCATGACCGCGGCACTAGAAGGGGGTGAGTGGTCAGCAGCACGCCCCGGCCGCACTTTATCCCCGGGAAA
>Ga0123352_10010746_pt1 | contig 14388 bp, 5 predicted proteins | sample TergutLab28metaG_FD_89700 | JGI IMG/M metagenome (GOLD analysis project Ga0123352, IMG submission 89700) | Labiotermes labralis P1 segment gut microbial communities from Petit-Saut dam, French Guiana - Lab288 P1 | ecosystem: Host-associated > Arthropoda: Insects > Digestive system > Gut ... | reverse complement strand
GTGCTATATAGAAGGTCAGTTTCCGAGAAACCTCAGAGAAAACGACAGAGGAATAGGCCACGACTGTTGGACGGACCTTTGGCACGTACCGTTATGACGAAGAGAGATTAAATTAACCTGCCGGTTTTGTGACATTCGTTCGGCCCAAGGGTAATAAAGCATACTGTGTGAAGAAATGAGCGTATCTAGTTATCAGAACAATGTGATTGAAGTCTATATAAGAAATAGTATTTCACCAGTGGCTGTGAAAATTACGAAGGGTTACTAAAGGAATTCTCTGGGAAGAAATGGTTGAAATTTGAATTAATAAAAAAGAACATAAAGTTACAATTCTAAGACGAAGAGGAAGGGTGCGGAAAGAGAAAAAAAGGAATGGAGAGAAAGGGACGGATTAGGTATAAGTGTAAACTGTGGGCACATAAGACTGTGAATTAGTGGTTAAGTTTGCTGTAATTTTCAATTTTTATTTGCTTGAATAACGTAGTGAAGTTGAATTGAATATGCAGAGAACAAACCATTGTGAGGTAAGTCAGCCCACTAAAGGGGAATGGCACATTTGGTGATTCCAGTGTTATAAAGGAAAACAAAAGAAGGGGGAGTTGAAGAAACTGTAACGGTTTATTTGTAAAGGCCGATAGTTGGCAGGTCGTTGGTATACGGGGGTGTAAAAAATTACAAGGGTGATTAAAATGTATATAGTTTACAAATGACTGCAACGGTAAGACGAAAAACGTGCTTGAATTATTTCGAACACGAAACTCTTAAAGTCAAATCTTTTGGGCAGTAATTTGTAAGCGAACACAAGCAGCTTGTTCGACCACCCGCTGTGTGAAGAATTTCCTGTCCTTCAATGCTCTCGATCTTACCCATGTCTCTCCGGACGTGACAACTTCAAACTTGAGCGGGGACTTGATGTTTGGAATCTCTGTTTCGCATAGTGTGTAAAAAAATTATAGTTTATTTTAGCGAAGAATAAGGGACTTTCGATTATATTGTGGAAGTTTTTCTCTGACGAAATTTAAAGCTTATTTCTGAAACCTTTAAATTTGTAAAAAAACTTTCGCTGTCCGAACAATCACTGTAGGGAATGGCGTTGGAGGTCTGGAGAGTGTATATAGAGGGGCAGATTGGACGATTTAGGAGAAAATGTGTGTGGTCTTTAGTGGATATAGAAGTAAGCAGTGCCAAGACGGAAATGTGTGATTGTTAAAAAAATACAACGAGGCAACAATAATTCAGTTTTAATTTAAAAAGATCTGATATCAATAAATTAGCTAAATTACAAAGCGCCTAAATGTTGGTCCGCTTCTTCCTTTCGAAGAATTTACGAATAACAAAACTAGATAAAAAAATATCAATGTATTAGGCAAAAACGAGAGCACAGAACATAGTAAAGGAAATAAAACCGTACCAGAAAGGTGGCTAAAACAAGTACAGAGGATGGACACAAACAGACTACCAAAACAAGCAATACAATATAAAACCAAAGGACGAAGGAACATAGGATGACCGAGGAAGAGAAGGAGGGACCAACTTCATCTAGAGGATCAAGGAACAGGAAACACGCCTCAACTTTCAGGAACATGATGGTGATGATGATGATGACAAGGCGCCTAAGAAAACTCACGATACCGAGCAGTTAGTCGGCTAATCTCATTCTGTCATATATATATTACACTAAAAGTATCAACAATAAGTTGCTGAGAATTCTGAATTTCAAGTGAACTTTGAGGTTTTTCTAATTTTGCTCAAACGAGCACAACAATTTTTTTCGGCTTTTATGTTTAGTCTGATAATTATTCCTTAGATTGCATAAGGTTGCAGATAGGCAAATGTAGAGTAAACGCCCTGGTTACAAGATTAATTGTAGTTCTAATGTCAAAGCCGGGGAACACATTACCCAAATCTTTCGCCATTGACTACGAGGCTGGGAATTACCGTAATAAAATAAAGAACATTTTTAAACATGTGCCATCACAACTTTGTTCACTCCTTCGTCAAATAATATTTCTATGGTTACATAAATGACATAGCTTCTCGTTTCTGAACTTCATACATTACAAGTTCTCTTATTGATTATATGTTATTTATGAAGCAATGTACTTTACGGAATAGGAAAATAAAGGCACGGATTGGTTTCAATGTTTGGAGCAGCTGTAAACGCTGTTGAACATCGATTTGGCATAAAAATCACACTGATTACTGCTTCACTGTGGCAATTCGGAACATTGCCAGCATTGATTGGATGAAGTTTTGCAGCAAATTGAATGGTCCTGTGCAACCTTCCTTCTGAAATCCTACAGCGTCAGTTCGTCTGGTGAAAAGAATAGCGAACATTTAGGTGACTGTCTGTGTTGACAAATGTACAAAAGTTACGACTTCAGTCCCTTGCCATTTGAAGACAACACGATAGACAACTAACGTGTGAAGTAACATTCTGGTAAATACGAGAAATATTTACACATCTTCGGCAAACATAACAAAATTAATACCACTTACATTTAAAAAAAAGGGGGACCTCATGGCGTTAAGTGTCGAAGCTAAAAATGAATGCTACATATTTCTAAATATAAATTGTTCCATATTTGGGCTGAATTCAACAAATTTTGATTTTAACTAAATATTTTCACGTCGGTCTCCACCATAAAATTTCACGGAATTCTGTCCAGTGGGAGACGCGCTCATATTCCTCCGCACAGACGGACGCACGTGAATAAAATTGGCTTTTATTTGTACCACGCTGACATGCATGAAAATCTTACGTGGCAGCTGCAGTAATTTCTCCAGACAGGGTTGTGCTGGTGTGTGAAAGCTTGGGGTACTGAAGTGGTGGTACAATTTATCGCCAGCAAATTGGAGTTATTACGGAATTTTGAATCTTCAAATTGCATGTCGTATGTCAATAGTGAAGCCATTGTCTAAATCTCGTGTAGGTAAATCAGTGTCCGGTACAAATTTCTGACCAGCACTTAAAAGTAAATCTGGTGTATTCAGATTTTCTAAATCTGCATCGTTGCTCTTACTGCTATGAATAAAGTAAATAATAAGGTCAGTAGAAACAGTTGAAAGTGAATGGGCATTTCGTAAACAAGGCCATTATACACCGATATTATAAAATTGCTTGAGTTATTTGGAGTCCAGGTGTTAAACTTTATATCAAATTTTGAAAGTAATATACAAAAATATTTCCTTATTAGCAGCAGTGCGCTTGCAAATATTTTTTCACTGCTGTGCTACAGAAATTTCGCCTTTTATACAAATTTCTTTGGTTTATTCAGTGCAATATCCGACTTTATATTTCTCTTCTTACTTTTAATTATGACAAGTTATCTTATTGATCTTACAAAATCACGCAAGGAGCGAAAAAATAAAAGTGTCAGACCTGAAAATTCTGGACAGGTGAGCTATGGTTGTTCTCAGGGCCAAAGTTCAAGAATGGTTTAAGGTTAACAGTCAACAGCTTCAGCAGTTCATAGAAATGAACTGCGGTCCTTCTGCTTCTGAAAATGCGAGTACACAAGAATGTGGTTAAAGATTTTCATTGTTGTGTTTAAGGTCTTCCTAGAAAAGGAAAATTCGTAAAATTTTGATAGGTTTATGTCAGGATCACAGAAAACAAGTACAAGCACCCGAACTTATTTAACACACAGTACACTTTACACAAAATATGATACCTATTTTTATTTAAACACCTCATTACATTACTCCAATTATACTACATACATTCTCTGGGTAAGTTTTGACCGTACTTAAAATGAATATGTGGAACATTTATACCCTATAAAGTACAGGGAGATGGTACTACTGACGTCAGCTTAATGCATTCACTAGTCATTGAAACTGAACCAAGTGTAAAAAAATTGAGCGCATCGCATAAATTGCAGGGAACACAAACATCAGAATATTCAAATTCAGGCACATCAACTACATCCGCAGTAATTGTGCCGAGTGCGTTTAAAGTAACGTGGCGGTTGTATGTGTTTACTGTAACACGTGCACTAACATTTAACTAATTACTTTAAGGCAATAAATTTTACGTAGTATTTCAAGTCTTCAGAAGCTTTTACACAATGTGACGTAACACAAAAAGCGCATGTGGCGTCACAGCCCTGAGTAGGAACACAGAAGGCCACATCAAGGTAGAAAGCAGCATCCATCGGCTCACGACTGCCTTCATTTAAAGTATGAGCAGACGTCACAATTAACTTCATGTGTGGTCGATTTGAATAAGGAACTTCAACAGTTGCACAATTAATATGAAATTTCTACAGTTATTTGTATCCGAAGTGTGAAATTGACAATTAAAACTGCGAAACTAACATTAGAAAATAACCTTATGTTACAAAAGTTGTGCTGTCACAATTTTGTTCACTCCTTCGCCACAGAAAGTTTCCTTCGTTATATAAATGTCTGTGTCCTACTTTCAATATGAGAACCGGCCTGCTGTTTCGTCGTTTATTTTTATATAATACAAGTTACTTATTGATTTTATGTTCATTAGGAGGCACAATAATCTGTGAAATAGAAAAAAAGAAGGATGATTTTCAATATTTTGACCTGCTTCATTCCAACCAGTCCTCTCTCAACCTGTGCACCGGACGGCCACCTACAGGTGTAATGATACCAGATGCTGCATAATACAATTTTGACCACCTGATGATGAGCACGTAGTGCTCGAAACATGTAGAGGCGTATAATAAACTTATTATAAAAGAAGATTTTGTGCATTAATTTGTTAATTTGCTAAGATCATACTGAGATGCATGGTCAGAAAAACGCTAAAACTTAAGTATTTTGCTCACATAATTTTCAGTTTTTGTTCCATTATTGAAAAATCTGATGACGACAAGTGTTGTGCTTTTTCACGAATGTAATGTTGTAAGCAGTCGTTACAAACGTGTAATTTTTTTATTGAATATCCCTGCGTTATAATTGCCAAACCCGTTATTCTTGATTGTAACACTTTTAAAGGCTGGCAACATTGACTGGATGATGTTTTGTAGAGCATTTAAATGGTATAATTTACACTGTGCTTTAGGAAACCATCCAGTGTAACACGTCCGAATGACAAAATTACCGATGACTCATGAGAAGTTTCATGTCGACCAATATACAAATTTTACGAAATCCGCACACCAGATATTTGGAAAGAAAATAGACATTGTACCGTAAAGTAACACCTTCCCGCTTTATGTTTATATACCTTCGACTGCCCTAACACCATGATACCACACGCATCATAGAAGAGGACTGCGTTTTTCTGGGATGTTACACAGCGTTGAATGGTATTTACCGACTTTTTATACAGCCTGTTCCTATCTCCTTCGGGGCATGAAGTGGAAACGATAGGTTGCCACGAAACTTCAGTAAATACCTACCAAACAACCCATGGTAACACTTCAGAAAATGGAACCTGAAACTGATGACACTTCTCTGGAAGAGAGCGTTTTGTGGTGATTTAATTAGAAAGTAAGCACAGAACATAGGCTATTTAGGTCTATATTCTACAATCATTGGTGGAACTAACTCCGCTCCCAGACTACTTTTCACTTCCATTGCTGGTAACGTAGCTGAAATCATCTATCGTACGGTCTAAGTGAATGGGATCGAGTAGGAGCTCTAATGCTTCCCATTGAAAATTACTACCAACCAATACAGAGTGATTCATTTTCTGGAGTTTCAGATTTCCTCACCTAATCTCCCTGTCAAATGAACACAGTCCAAAATAGCCGTCTGTAACGAAATTCACACTAGTTTACAACAATTTTAGGGTACAGAAGTGACAACTGTTTGTCAGCAGAGCGAAGATGACGAAGGGGAAATTCATTACGGCGTTTCGCAATATCACTGCAGTAGGTGTCGATGTGTCCTCCAGCAGATTCTACAAACGTAAAATCTTTTCACCTTCCTAAGCTAATACAGTGGCCATATATACAATCGTCGTGTTTTGTCAGCTTTCCATTACCAAACCTTTTCCAACGGAATGACCTAGTTTGCATTGGCAATCTATATTTCGGATCTTTAGAAAGTGCTCATTTTTATGGATATCTTAACACTGCAAATAAAAGCATGTAACACCTTGTCCGACTAATTCCAAAAATGTTAACTTTCGCAGTGTTATCGACAATAGAATCCTAAAGATGTGAAAAGGGTGCTCTATATATGTTATGGTTGGCTGCTTTCTCTGATCAGGTCAAGTACACTATTCTCCTCGCTCTTTAATATGTAGTACTCATACAGTTTACAGTAACGTGTTGCGAACTGAATGAAATTCTAAATTTGAAGGAAAGAAAGGTTCCTAAAACACGCTGTTAACACAATTTTCTTTCACAAAGGACAAATAAAATAGTTAATACTAACAAATACCAGTAAATCTTTAACTTCTAAGCGCAGAACATCGTGTGACGTAAAACCATCCCAAAGATCAGACGTGAAAAAACACAGAAGTGTGGTGGGGGACTTTGAGAGAAATTGGCAGCTCTTTGAAAAGCATCGTGGAAGCTATAACTAGAGGAAGTCACGTGCCTCTCCAAATGCAGCCCGTAGTCACAAGCGTTGTTCTTTTCACGGTACTGCAGTAACTACGTCCCTACCAGTGCAGCGGCGTGTCTGCATTGGGCTTCATAAACTCAACTGCGTACAGCCTATGTCACGATGTTCCATACGCTTCTCTTGTCACATACAGAAATATATTCAGTCTTCCTGCCATTCCTCAACAAGCACATAGCAGTCCGGCTGTTGCGATCTCCCGTTAGTAGCTGTAACACAGTACTTTCACAAGTCATATGCTTCTAATTCTTAGATTTATCCTAAGGTAACTTTCACGGTGATTTCACAAGTGGAGTTGGGTAGTTGTTGCCCACAGATTTAAAAGCCTGTACCATACCTGACGAACACTGCACAAACACGCCAGTAACACTATGCTCAATTCAAAACGAACAAATTCGAAAAAAAGTTTTATAATAGAACTCTGCAGATGGGTCTTGTGGTTTAATCACCAGTAGCACAGACCGGGTGTCATCGCCAACACACACTGCTGGCGGAAAGTTTGGGTAGCATGAATATGTGAATAAATCTTGTGCACTTTAGTACGACTTCATCAAAAGTTAAATTAATAAATAAAATTCATTCCCAATATATTAATATTACTTTTATGTCGATTTCGCAAAGTAGCGAATTGCGGCTGTTAGCTTGGTCATGTCTGTCAGTTCGTCTGTCTGCATGAGTCAACTTGGATTCGATAGGACGGATTTTCATTGAGTATTATATCTGTAGATCTTTTGTCAGTCTTGTGAGAAGATTCAATTTTGAGTGAATTATAAACCATAAAGCGAGTAATTTATATCACAAAAATATTTCGCTGCGTTCTTTCACTTTTCCAGGATTTTTCAGTTCACGGAATGTATATAAATTAAGAATACATCATCTGTTTCTTATTCATAAAATTCCGCAAACAACGAATTAATTAGAGAACAAACAGCATAGTTCAGTCCTTAAGGGCGTTTTAAATTTTCATGGCTCCTACACAATTTCGTGGTTGCCCTCATACTCCAGATGGAAATTTCCGATTCCACAATGCCAACTTTCATGTCTTGTTAATAATGCAGTTTAACGAAGTATTGATAACGCTTTCACCTTACAAAATATTATGATCATTTTAGGGAGCTCAGTGGCATATGGAATTTTCCGACACTCGGAGACATACTGCGCAGTGAGAAGGTGACATTTACTAAACAAAGGTGAATTTTCCAAAGCATCAAGCAGTATTTTAAACTATTTGTTACGTCTCATTGCGGTACATTATTTCAACATGAATAGAAAAGAACAAAAACTAAAGACACTGTTGGAGATTCGTTTCAGTTCGATGATTTTTCTCTTCAGAATGGCGGGAATTCCGTTGAAGATGAAGCAAATACCGACTGTTTACACTGTGTACATGATAACAGTGATTATATGTAGTTTTAGTGCATTTATAGGTATGTTCGTCGATGTGTACATACACTTGGATGATTTGGGGCGCGCCATGACGACAGTCCGTATGTTGATTCCAATCACGAATGTTATGTGGATATTTTCAAATTGCAGGTAAATAGCAACGCTGGCTGTTATTTCTGAAGTATTACAAAAGTGATAACAAATTACCCCAAATACATTAGAGAAGTTTTGCCTTGAACAGGTCGTTGTCTATTCCACATATCCACTACGTGTCTTAAGATAAGTAATATATATAATCCATTTATAACCGGTGTTTACAAAATTACTTTCCGAAATGTAGAAATAAATATGTTTGCGAATGAGGGGGTCAATAGCATGTGGTAGCGATTTAAAAGGCCAGTGAGGTAGCGAAAGAAGGATGGTTACAGAACAGAGAGTGAGATATAATCATGTATGAAGTAGGACTGACTGATAGCTGAAGAAAGAAACAAGTAGAAGTTAGCATAGGAGAGAAGGTGCGGAAAATATTTACAAAAGAGCATTCTAGTTGTTAGGCATTTGTCAACGTCAAATTTAATGGGGGTTTGAAGTCTGCTGGTAGAGTCAAAATTCGAGGGTTTGACACTTTTTCGAAATGTAAATCACGAGAGGGTATACCGTGTTAGTAACGGTAGCACATAACTCTTTTCGGTAGAAAAAGTTTTTACAGGGGTTACAATGTTAAGTTAAAAGATATCGCGCCAGGCATTCGGAACTAATGGGGAGATTTAATATAAAATTTTTGAAGTTTTCGGACTATTAAGAGACTGCTAAATTTAGAGGGTCCAATCAGACTAGTTAGGCAAATTAAAGCAGGGGGAATTTTGAAACAAGAAAACCAACTTCGCATATTGTAGCGAACGAGAGACAAGTTTTCGGTTGTCGTAGGTGGAGGACTCGTGTGTGCATCGCTCCAGATTTAGGCCAGATTAACAGACTAAATTAGGTAACTAGAAATTCATAAGTGTTACCACGGGAGGGCGCATGGGGTTAAGCAAGTAATAGTAAATTGGACATAATCCTTACTACCATGTTTAGGCATATAAATTTTATTATTTTGAAAATATTAATGTATTTTGAATACCGTACGTAAGAGAGTGATCCGTACTACGTTTATCGTAAGCAATGAGAACGTGTACTAAATTAGCACCAATTAACTAAAACAAAATAACACAACGGTTTCTCCAGTTTATTAATGAAACAATATTTCATATTAACAGTTATCCTTTACCAAGACCATCACACTCAAATCACGGTAGCCCTGTAAAGTAGGTCTCATGCAAAACGACTGAGTGAGAAAGGTGAGCCGGACGGTTATATATTGTAAGATGGCTTGACGAATAGAACAGAGAATATAACGATATCATAATGCTTTTCTAACACGTCGCCTACGACATTCTGCAGGAATAGGTCGGTGTAAAATATAAGAATATATTGTAGGGGAAATTACAAAGTTAGCCTAGATTTGAGCGCAAGTCATTACCTCACGTACAGATGTGCTGAAACACTGATGTTAGGAAACGGAACACGTGTGACAATTAAGTACTTTATTCTGGTAACAGCGACAAAATGTCTTGTCTAATGAAGGTACTGAAAAGTTTAACAACTAGATATTACTGTTTCATACACCAATCAAGACATTTAGTATCCACTTTTCAGTAGGTTATTTGGGATGAATTTCATTTTTAAGTAAAATTTTAAAACTTTGGTCATGTTTTAGGGTATATTTCAACATGTCCTCTTCTTTGTATTATAGTTTGGTTTCTATTCCTCAGGCTCCAACAACGCAGCATTGAACGTGCTTTGGACCTAACAGAGAGCTACACATGGGAAGATCTGCCGACCACGGACACTAACACCGGACACTTGACAGCGGCAGGATGGATCCCATTGACTATGACATATAGCGTCCGATTAGCTATTGCAGGTTTAACTTTTCACATCGTGCAGTCAACAATACGCATGGTAAAAAATCATGAAACAATGTTAGCTGCGTGGTATCCTTTCGACTGGACAGTTTCACCGTTCTATGAACTTGTTAACATCTCACAGGTAACAGTTTCTAAGACAGAATTCTCATATATCTGTTTTTATGGTATTCATTAATATTTTTCTTTCTATCTTATTTTCTTTTTTAGTTCCTCTCTTTTTCTTCCTTATTTTTCCAAGATGTGCGATTACAGAGCGTTTGCCAGTTGGATGACAAAGAAAAAGAGGAAAAATTTTCACTAAGACACACTTTGTCTAATAGGGACATTAAACCGGAAAATCTCTACATAACTGAAAGAAATAATTTCAACATTCGGGGAATCTGGTGTTTTCGCCGGCATCTAACGAATATAAATCCATAGTGCTACCTAAGTACAAACTCTTCTGTTTAATATTTTGGTTAATTCGTGAAGTAATATGGAGTCATATTAAGTAGGGATATTTATTAATGATTCTTGATAGACGACAATGAAAGAGATCAAGTTAAGACTCAAGACCAAGCGTTAGATTCGCAACAATCTCGGCCACACAGAACACAGCACCTATTCTCCTCATTATCACAGTTCATTTGTAAATCTTACACAAATTTTAACCAACAACACCCTGCAAAATTTACACATCGTTAATTGTTCGAGCACATGACACTGAAAAGGAATTAGAAATTCTCATAATTAAATCATAGGACAGGGAGAAAAAACGTTATATTCCGTACACTATGTCTGTTAATAGGAGATATCATGTTTGTTACAATCTTCGTAAAATCACTTCCCATAGTAATCTAATTACTAAGTATGTTTCCTTCCCCACATATCCAAGTTATATTACACGCTTTGTATTCACTTATTTACATCGCGCTGCCAGATATTTCATCGACGAATATAGAGTGAAATTATTAAGACAAAACAGACATATTAAATTGTTTTCATTTGGAATCCGTAAAGTCGATCAATCTTTCCATGCAAAACTTAATGCCATTTTTCGATTTGATGTGAATTTGTATTCCATGAACAAAATATAGAAGCTGATACACAAAAATATGATATTTACAGTGTTATTACTATAGGTTCAGTAGTGTAGGCCGAAATTAATTAATTACAAATCCGGATTGGCTTCACTTAACCTAATTTTCCTTTATAAATATTCTTTATTTACAGTGTTTCGCAGCAATATTTGCTGTGGGTATTGCATGTGGTTTCATGTCTCTGGCTACCACATTGATTGCTGTGGCCTGCTCTCAGTTCGATAAGTTAAAGGCGGCTATATTGGATATCAGAGAGGAAAATATGAAGCCTCACTACGGGAAGGAAGATGGACAAGATAATGCAATTTCAATATGTAACTTGCAAGCTAGGTTAAATGGCTGCATTCGACACCATCAAGGCTTAATGGAGTAAGTTTAAATGATTCATTTAACACATTTAAAACACTACAAATTTATCGTCCCTTATAGATACTCTTCCAAAAATAAAAAGCAAACTATTATGAAAACATTAAATGTATACTTTTTTCTCATATATAAAACAAATTAGCCTGTTTTCCACAACTAAAAAGAGAAAAGATCTCTAAAACAATAATATTTTCTCACAAATTGTCACTTTAATCCACAGGTTCGTGCAGGAAATGGAAGGTGCACTGAATGTCTCCCTATGTGGACACTTTCTGATTCTGCTGGCCACAATGTGCTTCGCTGCGTTTTCTGCAGTTACGGTACGGTACAAAACCATTGTATGTTATAACGTGACTGCTGAAATTTGACGCTTTGTATTCTGATGGATGTGCATCAATATCCTACTTCATTTTTCCAGATACATGACGTATCAACACCTACGTGTGTGTCTGAGTGTGCGTGTGTTTATGAATATAAATACAAATAAATAATTTACATATATATATATATACACACGAAAATGGAGTTTATATTTTTGTATCTTGGCGGCCTAAAGATATGCCACAAGCCAGTTTCAAGAAAGGACTTAAAAAATTCGTTACATCATTCAGTAGGCACACAAACTATCTCGTCTTTCAATAGAATCAGTTCCAATAGACAGAACATGTAACATGTCCCTGTCACGTTACACTTAACGACTTTTTACAACACAAAAACAGACACCTTGACAGTAGTTTTTAGTCACATACACCGGTCAATATAGTCTCATACTTCATCCACCAGCCTATGAAGATCGAACTGATAGAGGGTTCCGAAACATCGGCTATTAGCATTGTGACGCCGCGGAATTACCCAAAAGAAAACATATTACATACAGGACACGGCGAAAGCTTAAAATCATGGATTATAATTTCTTATTCTGTATGCCTTTCACTCTCCCTCGTGCTAGTCATAAACAGTGCTTATCTTATCCTGTCTGTCTTCATTACTAGTGCAAAATTTCGTTCTGTAAAGTTTTCATAGAGCTTGATATTGTATAGCATTTGAAAGAAATCAATATTTTTACTTTAACATAAAACTTTCCCCAAAATTTGAAATATCCGTTTGATGTTATTTTCTACTTCCAAGCAGTAGGAAAACTAGACTGGAAATTGCATTTTCCCTTTCATATAATATGCATGTAAATAAATGTAAGCAACAAATTAAAGTTAGTTAGTTCACAGCATTTAATATTATATATATATATATATATATATATATATATATATATATGAATTGTAACTGATGATGCAGTGATAATGTTACACTCAACCTGCTGTGCTTTGAATATTCAGCCTGTAAAACTCACCTCCACATACTGACGCTTTTCGCCTAATTGTCTGATAAGGGCAGAATAAAATAGACATATTCATACAGGGGCACAAAAGGCAGTAGCAAATACTACAGGGGACAAAACGTGGAACGTCTAATTCACAGTTCCTTGTAATGTAAGGGGCAAATGTTTGTGAAGTTTAAGTTGTGTTATTGCACGCCTCGGTCTAATAGACGTTACCCTGCGTAAAATGTCACGTAGATTTAAACATTTATGAACTTCATATATCCTTGATTCAACAAGACAGTATATTAAGCCGTCTACAGATTATTGTATGGAAAACTGTGCAGTTGTCATACTGTGTAACGTCACAATGTCTGCCGGATACATTTTGAAGTGCACAATTTATAGGAATATTTTAAGTCGTGTTTATAATAAAACTTTCAATATATTCATCCTTCTCTAAGTTCTAAATATAAAATCAGCGGCGAGATCACGTCCTTATTTTTGGAGTTGCAATTCCTTTCACAGTTATGTGTATTTTTTCTAAAGTATATCGGATAACTTCTTTCAGTTAACAATCACTTTGACACAGTTCACATTTCTGATCGCCACACATTCACAGTGCCTGTAGTTCCGCACATTTCACATGATTTGTGATCACGTGTCCGAATAAGTTTACATCTTCACAGAATAATAATTCTCCTGCAATAATACTGGGAAATGCCAACAGTTGGAGGAATACGTACAGTAATTTTACGAAAGAACTTTAAAAGAATTATTTTTGTCAGAAGCCACACAATTTACCTGAGCATAGTTAGAAGAGAATAAGGAATGGAAGTCACGCTAAGTGGCAAATTTGAAATTCTTTCAGAATTAATAGGGAATCAGTTTTTCTGTTATTTCAAATAAAAAGATATTTATTTTTGATATTGTTGTATTACCTGGGCAATTATAACATTGTCTTCTGTGTCTCTTCTGGCAATGCCATATTTTCACACATTATTAATAAAGGAACGATTTTCAGAAAAGTAATTAGAAAGAAAATGCGTTTTCGCTCTGCTTCGAACACAAGTATGGTTGAACAATCTGTTCCAATATAATAAACTGGTTCAATAAGAATTTATTTACGCGACAATAACTGCTTATATTAAACTGGTTTAAATTGAATAGATAACACTAAATACCACTGGTTAATTAAGGTTCACACCAGTATGAAGAGTAACTTGAATCTTAACAAATTATATTTGTATTACGTCACCAATAAATGCACTTAATGCTTGAATTGATTCGCACTTGTTGAACTAATTGTTCAACTCACTACCCATGAGATTCTCTATAAATTTAAATGTTAGACCCTTGTGGTCTGTAAAATGTGTAACTGTTGCGGGAGCTACCCTGCGTAGCCCTCCAGCAAATAAACTGCGTCTAGCTCACAAGTGTTTCAATCGAGATTCCTACGACGACTGCAACACTGATGTCTTAACACATCATTAATTAACATAATAACTGATGTGATAGTGGTATGATAACCCTTGTGGTTGACTTGAAAAACTACAACCCTTTGTTGTATCACAAGTATAACTAAACTTGTTGTCTGTTTCCTTTAGAGCTCGTGCGTCCTACCGTTTAGGACGGCATTTAAATACCTCCGCGCTCCCTCATGGCTCGAGCGTCCTACCCTCTAGGACAGCCACAGCCTCAGCCGTTTAAATAATTCGCTCTC
>Ga0123352_10010745_pt1 | contig 14388 bp, 21 predicted proteins | sample TergutLab28metaG_FD_89700 | JGI IMG/M metagenome (GOLD analysis project Ga0123352, IMG submission 89700) | Labiotermes labralis P1 segment gut microbial communities from Petit-Saut dam, French Guiana - Lab288 P1 | ecosystem: Host-associated > Arthropoda: Insects > Digestive system > Gut ... | reverse complement strand
CTTGAAATTTTTGCACTTTTGCATTTGCATTTTTGTACAAAAAAAAAACAGGGCATCGTTTCCGATTACCCTGTTTCTCTTCTTGCTTTTCGGTCCATTTTCTTAACTTAATGGCATTGCCCGTATGGGGGCTTTTTACATCGAACTCATTATTAGAAATTTACTTGGTGAGATAGTCTTAATGGGCGAATCTTCAGTCAAAAACTTTTCGTCATGAGTTACTGAAACAATGCTATAAGTTTTGAGTAAGAAGTCTAATGCTGCATTTGCGGATTTGATATCACGAGCTTTGCTGTACAAGTAAAAAATATCTGAGGCAGCGTTAGCAGTGAACAGACAAGTAAATTCACCATTTTGACCTCTAATTAAGATTTCTTTAGCCGGCGTATCAAAAAGAGAATGCTCCTGCAGAGCATCCATAATTACGTTGGTGTCAAGTAATACAATCATTTAGACAACCTCTCTGCTCTGCACCTTCAGAATAGATATCGTTTGGGAGCGTTCCAAAAAGCTGTTCTACGGATGTAATTTGCTCGGGCATTTTCTTCAAATACCAAGGTTCTTTATCAAAGCGGATTATCTTTGCTGCAGGCTTGCCGTATTTTGTGATGATTACGTCAGTGGTATCGGCTAAGTCAACATATTTGCCTACGTTGACTTTTAAATCAGATAAAGCTACTTGCAGAGTCTCTTGCATAATCTCAACCTCCTTCAAGCTTAGTATTACATTTATTATATAGATTAGGTACTGTTTTATCAATAATTTAGGTGCCATTTTTTCCATTCAGGCTCAAATACAAATGCGAACGCATCTCTGACGAAAAACTCAGATTGTGTTCGCATTCTTTTGGAATCAAATTTTCCGTAATGTTATGATTATTCCGTAGGAGGAGTTGTAAACTCCTTTATCGCTTGAGCCATGTTGTACAGCAAGAACACAGCCGAAGAGGCGGCAAACACAGGTAAAGCGGCAAAGGCATAGCCGGTTGGCCAGCGCAAAATGGTAAACAAGACGCCCATCCTGTGGGTTGCCACGATAATCCCCTCACGGAACAGGATTATACATATGGCCAAAAGGGCAACGCGCATCAAAATGAAGAGACCCTTCTGTATGTGCCACGGGAAACGATCAACCAAGAACGTAACCGCTATATGGTCGCCGCGGTACACTGCCGTTGCCATGCCGAGATATATGCTCCAGGTTACCATCAACATCGAGAAGTCGAGTGCCCACAGGATTGAAAATCCCATGAATTGACGGGTGAAAATGTTAGCCAGATTTACCAAGAAAATTGAAAAGAAACAAAGTGCGGCAATTGTCCACAAAATTTCGGAATATATATCCAATACCTTTTTGACTATGTTCATGTTATGACCCTCCTCCGAATATCAGATTCGGCAGAAACAAGGCTACTTGCGGAATATAGGTGACTATCATAAGTACCACTATCATAGCCCCGACAAACGGAATCACCTGTTTTACCATTTTATCGATAGGCACGCCGGATATCTTCTGAACCACAAACAATAGTCCGCCAAGCGGGGGAGTAGTCAAACCAATTGACAGATTAACAACAACCACGATGCCGAAATGAATCGGGTCGATACCAAGTCTTATAGCAATAGGCATAAAGACAGGCATGAAAATTGTCATCAGAGGGAGCGCGTCCATTATCATGCCAACGACAAGGAAGAATATGTTTACCATAAGCAAGAACATCCAAGGAGACATGTCCATATCTAGTATGAAATTGGCCAGCATTACGTCAACCCGTTCAACAGCCATAAAAAACGTGAATGTACCAAGTACGCCAAACAGTGCCATGATTGCGGACGCAAACAGGATTGCTTTCTTAAACGATTGTAAAAGTTTGTGCAGCGTAAGGTTGCGATATATGAAAAATCCTACGAACATCACAAAAGAGCAGGCAAGAATCGAAATCTCCGTAATTGTTGCCAGACCTGTCAATACTCCAACTATTATAATCATCGGTGCCAATAAGCCGGGCAGAGCATCCAAAAACACTTTGTGCAGCGGGTTTTGCCTGTATTTTGAAGGATCAACCTCAATATCCATCTTACGTACTTTAAAGTATGCAACAATGTACAATGAGCCGGACATCATCAGGCCGACTATTACCCCGCCCATGAACAGTCTGCCGACGGACATATTGAGCAATGTAGCCAATACAACCATGAGGATGCTGGGCGGGATTATCGGCCCAACAACCGAAGATACACAATTGATTGCCGCTGTGAAATCATCCGGGTATTTTTCTTCCCTCATCGCAGGCACCAAAACCGTGGCACATGCGGCGGCATTGGCGGGTGCCGAGCCGGAAACACACGAAAGAATGACATCCATGGTGATTGCGGCATGAGCAAGACCGCCTTTTACAGATGCAAGAAAGTATTGAATCAGAAGAATGAGCTTTCTTGTCATCCCTGTGGTGTTCATCAGCTCGCCGACCAAAATGAAGAAAGGAATTGCCAGCAGCGTAAAGCTTTGTACGCCTTGAATCATGTTGGATGCAACAAGATTTAGCGGCGCGTTGCCGCTGACTACCAAGTAAATTATGCCCGCGAGGGCCATCGATGCAAACACCTCAAGCCCCATAATCATGAAGCTGAACATGCTTAGGAAAGTAACTAACAACATCATAGCCTTTTTCTCCTTAGAAGTATCAGGCAATGCGGTGCATACACACACCGGATTGCCTGATACTTTACCAATGGAACGGAAGTATCCGTTCCTTACGTTTCATGCCTGATGTGTAGGGAGTGTTCAAACGCTTTCGCTGTGTGCCGGCCAGTTTTCCAAAGGCAAACTGCCAGGCATGTACTCCGCAGGCAGATGTTCATTATCTCAAGCCGGCTTGGAAGTCACGTACGGTTTGGTAGACACTTGCAGGCCAAAGGTCGCCGTCAAATTCGGCGATTGAGTCGCCAAGTCTGTCGCGAATTGAATTTGTATCTACCGTAATGTACTCCATGTACTGCGTCAAGTAGGCCAGTGCTTCTTCCACAGTTTCTCTTGTTACTCTTTCAGCTTCCAAAGCACCTTCAGAACCTGCTTGCATCATTATGGCGCGGTCGTATTCGTTCATCGCAGACCAGATTCGTTCTGCAATATAGAACGCATAGGCGTCACGCATGTAGTTTATGCGCATTACATATCTTTGCACTTCGTGGAAACTGTTGTTGCGTGTTCCGATAAATCCGTTTTCTTGGGCTTCAGCAGTACCAAGGCGCAGTGCCATATATACGTCCGCAAGAGGCATTACAGTCGGTTCAGCTCCGAGCTGTCTCCATACTCTTTGTGTAAGGGCTATTTGTGCGGTACGGATAACCAAGCCTTGGATATCGTCGGCGTGGCGGATTGGCCTGTTAGAGGTAAGCTGGCGCGAATCGGCCTCGCCTTGCGCTACCATCATGCGTACTCCTGTAGCGGACGCAACTTCTTCTTTCCATTCAGCTACGGTGTCACTTTGCAGGAAAGCATCAAGTTCGTCAAAATTTTCCCACAAGAACGGCACCGAGAATATGTTGAACATAGAGGCGGCTTCCAAGTTTGCGATTGTGGATACGTCGCCAACCATCATATCAACTGTGCCAAGCGGCATTCCTGAAAGCATTGTGGGCTGGTCTCCCAGTACGCTGTTGAGGAATATGTCAATTTGAATGCGTCCGTCTGAAAGCTCGTACGCGCGCTCGGCAAACAAGTTTGCGCCTTCTGCGAATGGGCTGCCTTCAGGCCAGATTGCGCCAAGCCGTAAGTTCCAAGTGTCTGTGCTGCCGCCTTCAGATGAGGCAGGGGTAGGGGCCGCAGGAGTAGGGGCAGCCGGAGCTGCGCAGGCGGCAAGTGCCAACATTAAAACAGTTACCATAACTAATGCAATTAATTTTCTCATAATTTTTGTCTCCTTATTGTTATCTTTCAAAAGTAATTTGGCCGTTAACCATTACTATGGAAATGTTGATATTGTCGTCAAACAGCAGAATGTCAGCATCCTTACCCGGCGACAGAGAACCTTTGCGGTCGAATATCCCAATGTTTCGGGCAGGCGTTGCCGATGCCATCTTAACTGCTTCGTACAGAGGAACTTCGTCTAAAGCATTCATAACGCGCACAAGACGGTCGGCGGTTGCCACGCTTCCGGCAAAAGCCGAGCGGTCAGGAAGTTTTGCTACGGAGTCTTCAATTATAACATTCATATCGCTGGTTTGGCTGTATATTTCGTCTTGGATATGCTCAAGCCCCGCTACACTGATTGCGTCCGTAACCAAGCAGATTCTCTCAGGCCCTTTGACCTTGTAGATTAGCTTCAGCAGGCTTTGCGGAAGATGTTTGCCGTCCGCAATTACTTCTACCATCATGCCGTCCAGTTGATACCCGGCTTCGACAACGCCTGCGTGCCGATAGGCGTTAATCCTCCGTACGGTAGATAAGCAGGAGTAGAAGTGTACTATGCTGTCGAATCCGCATTCGTAAGCTTGCACGGCTTCGTCGTACGAGGCGTCGGAGTGGCCGATACACATGAGTATACCGCGTTCTTTCATTGCTTTGGCCATTTCAATGGCTCCGGGAAGTTCAGGGGCGATGGTCCAGCGCAGGATGGTATCAAACTTATCCACGATTTCCATGTACTCTTTCGGGTCGGGGTCGCGCACATAACGTTCGTTCTGTGCACCTTTTTGGCTCATGGCGAAGTATGGGCCTTCCAAGTGCAGTCCTAAAATTTCAGGCCCGCCATCTCTCATCTTGTGTTTAGCTTCGGTGATGCCTGCTATGGCGGTTACCAAAACTTGTTGGTCGGCGGCGGAAAGGGTAGGTACTATAGAGGTTGTTCCGTGGCGCATATGGAATTGGCAGGCCGATATTACATTATCCGCTTCTCCGCACATAAAGTCGAAACCGCCTCCGCCGTGTACGTGCAAATCCACGAAACCGGGGGATATAAAGCGTCCTTCGGCATTTATTATCCGTTCGCCGCCCTCCGGGTGATATTCACCGGCAAATACGCGCTCTATTTTGCCGTCTTTGATTACAATTCCGCCGGATTCGATAATTCTGTCCGGCATGACTACACGTCCGCCGGTTATGACAGTACAGTTCATGGCAGCCATTCCTTTCTAAGCAGGTTGAGCATTATACTATTCACTGGTTGGCAGTGAGTAGTATTAGTAGAGCAAAATAGATTTGCCGCTGTATTTTTCTATCATGCTCTGGTTAAACTCATCGCCTCCGGGCATGTTTCCGGCGCGGAATATCGGCGGAGTATATCCTTTGGACACAAGATACTTAGCCGTTTCCACACACAGGAACTGAACCGCAAAGCTGTTACAGAACGTAGAAGTCGCGCCCATGTCCTGCTCACATCCTTCAACTTCTAAAACGGCGTCCCCGTAAGGCAGGTGGTTGTTTATGAATACGTCTACGGATTGATAAAGACTTGCCCCGGATGGATGTCGTGCAGGGTGATCCTTTGGAATTTTGTCTGCAAAAGAAGTGGATGTTATGGCGATGGATGTAACTCCGCGTTTTTTCGCCTCTAATGCGCAGTCAATTGTCATGGAGTTTATGCCGTATGCGTTAATGATGACCAGCACTTCATCCGGAGTTTTTCCTACTCTGAACGAGTCCAGGACAGCGGTTGCATAACCGGGTACGCGCTCTATTCGCATGGAGCGGATGGCACCGTTGCTCAGGTTTGTGCCGGGGTCTAAAATTGCGTTAATGCAGACAAATCCTCCGGCGCGGAAAAACATTTCTTCAACACCCATTGTGGAATGACCGCCAGGGCCGATAACGTTGATGACCTGCCCGCGCATAATAGATTCGCCCATGACAGCCGCCGCCTTCTTGACGGCTTCTTCCTCGCCGGCTATTTCTCCCATCAATCCTGTGATGATGTCTCTGTACTTCAGAATTTCTTTGCTCATGTTTTCACCTCTCTAAGTTTTTATAGTTTTTATACCGCAGCGTGAAAGAAAAATAATTTAATCCTTGGCACGCTTGAATCCTTTTTAATGTAGTGATATTTGCCCGGAGGTATGAAGAAACAGCTGCCGGGTCTTATCTCGAACTCTTCATCCCCAATTTTTGCCCTGCCTGTACCCTCCAACACGTAGAAACCTTCTTGATCTTCATGGATGCCGCCCTGAATATAATCTTCCTGAGTATAACTCAGCACTCCGGCGGTGCAGCCATTAAGACAGCCTGTTTTATCGCCCAACAGCTGGGTGAACTCGTGGTGTTCGTACTTTATAGTATCTGCGTCAGACTCATGAATATGTAGTGACATCTTTATATCTCTCCTTGTAGGTTAGAGTAAGGAGGCGGAATCCGCATCCAAATATAAATCCGCATTGGGATGAGTTCGTAATATCGTTGCGGGGCAATGTTCGCCAATGTCTGTGTTCAGAGCATCGTGTACAGCCTTAGCCTTTGAAGCTGCCGGAACCATGCACAAAATCCTCTTTGCGCCCATAATTGCCGGAACGGTAGCGGTGAGAGCTGTCTGTGGAACTTCTTCCAATGTTTTAAAGCACCCGTCGTTAACCTGCTGGCGGCGTGATTGTAAGTCAAGCGTTACTTCGCGAACCAGCATGGGGTCGCTGAAGTTGCATTCTCCCGGCTCGTTGAAAGCAATATGGCCATTTTCACCAATTCCGATAAAGGCGATATCAATGGGATTTTCCTGAAGTATCTGTTCGTAGCGCAGTCGTTCTTCCTCTGTGTCTGTGCAGTCGCATCGCATAAGCAGGCACTCGCCCGGGGACACCCTCAGAAAAAGCCGATCCAGCAAAAATCGCGCAAAACCTTGCGGTGCAGTCGGGTCGAAGTTCATATACTCATCGAGATGTACAGCGACTATGCGGTTCCAATCTATACGCTCATCCTTTGAAAGTTCCTCCAAAAATTCTGCCTGAGAAGGTGCAGACGCAAACATCAGCACTACTTTGGGTTTGTCACGCAAAAGAGCGAGTATTTCCTGAATCGCATTTTCGGCAGCCTTCGCGCCCATGTCACCGCGTGTCGCAAACTGATGCACGCGCAAATTGTCTTTCTGAAAGGTTTTTGTCATCATCTGTTCTCCTTACTATATATTGTAGATTCTCTTACAACCAGCGAAGGTTCCAGCATTATCCGGACAATTTCTTGGTCGGATTTGTTATCGCTGTCCAGCAGAATATTAGCGGCGAATGACCCCATTTCCAGTGTACACTGGTCAATAGTAGTCAGCCTTGGTGTAACTATCTGAGATACGAAAATGTTATCAAAGCCGACAACTCCCACGCTTTCAGGAACTTTGACCTTTGCATCCTGCAAGGCTCTCATAGCACCCATCGCCGTAACATCGTTAATGCACAGCAGCCCATCCGGCAAGTTTCCTTCTTTCAGCAGCTGCTGTGTAAGCGTAACTCCGTTGTTGTAGTCGTAAATTCGGTCTGAAAGAATAGTTTCGCTGCTTGCAATCTTAATATACTGTTGGTCCAGCTCTAAGCCGAACTGCTTCAGAGCATCACAAAAACCGGCGTATACTTCTCTTCGGGAAAAGCGGGTAAGCGGAGAACTTATGAATCCTATGCGCCTGCGCCCGGTATTGATAAGATGCGTCGTAGCCATATGGCCTCCGCCTCGGTAATGGAACTGAACCGTATGGCAATTGATGCCGATTTGCTGATCGAAAGCCACCATCTTGAGGCCTGCATACTGCAACTGTAATAGATGCTCATGTGTAGGCGAGATAGAAGCGATTATAGCACCCAGACAGTTCGGGCTGTTGTAGGCAATATCAGCGGCAAACTCTCTCTCCGCCTCTTGACTGCCATTGGTGTTGAAGAGTACCATCTTGACATCGCTTCTTTTGTGCAGAACCTGCTCCACGCCCATTGCTAACTGCAAGTAATACGGGTTAGTGATGCTGGGTACAACCACATATACAATCGGAGAGATACCTGTCTTCTTGGCTATCCGTTTCTTAGGGTGATAACCAACCTGGATGGCGGCATCCATAACGCGCCTTCTTGCCGCCTCAGATACCGGATAGCCTTTGTTATTAAGCACACGAGAAACTGTAGTAGGCGAGACACCGGAAATTCTGGCGACATCGTAAATCGTAGCGCGAGACACATCCATATTTTGTGTGTAGTAGTCCATATCTATTCCTCGCAAAATATACCTTAACACCGTGTTCGTGAGCATAAGCATATCATGCGTATAAGCATTTTTCAATATACATGATATTGTTTCTATTAATTTCTGTAAAATATGCACAAAGCATTTAAAACGCAATATAATAAAAACCCATTGACGAATTTTAATACTGTCAACGAGTTTTTGTAAGTGGAGATAAGCGGGATCGAACCGCTGACCTCTTGAATGCCATTCAAGCGCTCTCCCAGCTGAGCCGTTCGCAATACCACTATGCACCAAAATTTACGGTAATTTGATACACCAAGAATAATGCTACAAGACAATAAAGTCAAGTAGCATTTTTTTGTATAGCTTCGGAGCATTTTGACCCGAAACAAAAAAACTGAACCTAAATGAGGGTATCTATATCCTACAGACCTTGCAAAAAAGGTCTTTTTTATTGCAGTAATTGATGAAGGAGGTCGCGCCTGATGGCAGAAACCAACAAAACAACTAAGCTTGATGGTGCAGAGCATTCTGCACGGGGAGAGAAGGAAGAAAAGGTAGATATAGAAGCTAAAAAAACTGCAAAAGTGAAACGAAGTCCAAGACTTCCAAAAGGGTTACCCAAAAATGAAAAGCAGGAAACAAATACTAAGGGCGGTACTAAAAAATAGTAGGGGAAGAAAAAACAAAACACGCTACTACTGAAAAGGCAGAACCCGAAGCACCACTTGAACCAATAGCCGCTCCACGTACAGATGAAAAAGAGCAGATTGTGTATATCAATCTATCCGAACTTTATCCTTTCAAAGACCATCCATTCCAAATTAGGCAAGATGCGGAAATGGTGGCTATGGTTGAAAGTGTCAAGGATAAGGGCGTGACACAGCCCGCGATTGTTAGACCTCGTGAGGATGGCGGTTATGAGTTGGTATCAGGTCATCGCCGCCGTATGGCGAGTGAACTAGCCAATTATATCAACATGCCTTGTATTGTCCGTAACCTAACGGATGAACAGGCAATTACACAAATGGTTGAAGATAATACCAACCAACGTGAAAATATTTTGCCGAGTGAACGAGGCGCAGCCCTTAAAATGCAGCTTGAAGCTATTAAACGGCAAGGAGCAAGAGACGATAATGGCACTAAAGGTCAACGCTCAAATGAGATTGTAGCAGAGCGCAACGGCATGACGGTGAAGCAAGTACAGCGATATATCAAGCTAACAGAGCTTGTGCCCGACCTTGCAAAAATGGTAGATGAAAAAGGTATTGCGTTTACCCCGGCTGTTGAACTGGCATTTATCAAACCCAAAAATCAAGATTATGTTGCTATAGCCATAGAAGGGAATCAATCGTCACCTTCGCTATCGCAGGCACAGCGTTTGAGGGAGCTTGACCAACAAGGAAAACTAAATCCCGACATAATTGACGGAATCTTAATGGAAGAAAAAAAGGAGGTAGACAAAGTGATACTATCAAGTAAAGAATTAGCACCATTTTTCGGTAACGACAAAACCCCAAGAGAAATGAAAGATACAATCTTAAAACTGCTTGAGGAAAATAAGGCAAAGAACCCGCCGGAGCTGAGCAAAGATAAGCAAGCTAAACCACCAGAGAGATAAATGTTATATCGTAACTTAGGGTCAACTTGTCCCGAAGTAAAGCAGCAGTAACAGTACAACTATATATTTCGTGTGCCACAGAGTCAGCTTTTACAAGTTGCTCTTTTTTTATTTCCACCGTTTTTACAAGAAAACTTAGGAGGCATTGTATTATGAGCAACCGCAAGCGAGGAAGCGGCAGGCGTATATATGACAAGTTCAAGCATTGGAGCGTAGAAGATTGCGAGTGTAAACATTGCAAACACTATGCTGGAAAAAGCAAGCCCTGCCCGCTTGATAAATGTTGTATAGAGGATATCAAAAAAGAAGCTCTTCGGCGTGAAGCCGCTAAAAAAACGGAGGTGAGCAGAATGTTAAACCATAATTGATTAAAAAACACCTACTACAACAATCGTTTTCAATTAAAACGGAGGGTCGCCTATGATTGAAGCCTATATAACAAACTTAGGCAAATATAACGAAGGACATTTGCAGGGTGAATATTTGAAATTACCTGCAACTACGGAAGAAGTGCAAGCATTGCTATCTCGTATTGGCGTTGACGGTGTTATGTATGAGGAAATGTTCATAACCGATTATGAAACCAATATTGCCGGGATTTATAACAGTTTGGGCGAATACGAAAGCATTGACGAGCTTAATTATCTCGCTACTTTGCTCGAAGATATGAATGAATGGGATTTAGAAAAATTTGAAGCGGCAGCAGTCTATGGTGAACATTCTGGAAGCGTTAAGGATTTAATCAATCTTACGCAAAATTTAGAGTGCTACGAATATTACCCCGGCGTAGGCGATTATGACGACTTAGGCCGCTACCTTATAGATGACCTTGGTTTTGAGGAAATTCCTGAGCGGCTACAAGATTATTTTGATTACAGCAGCTATGCGGAAGCCTATGTTTGCAACGAAGGTGGCGAATTTATTGAAAGTGGTTTTGTGTTCAGCAATAGCGTCGATTTTAAGGAGCATTATAAAGGCCGGGATGATTTGCCGGATGAACATAAAATTTTCGCATATCCCAATCCGGAAAAATCTATAAAACAGGCACTTGCCAGCTACAAGCAAATGATAAGTGAAGCACCTCAATCTTCCCCGGAGCGGTCTTTGGCAATAGAAGGTCGCCCTACGCATGAGAGCCGTTAAACAGCTTCGGGCCAAGTTGCCCCGAAGTCCACCAAGTGCATAAGCTGCCATTCTTGGCAAGGGAGGAGGGATTTTTTTGCAAGAGCAAGTCGAGCGTGAATCGTTAGCAGTTGTAGTAAATGCAACAAAACTAACAGGGCGTACTTTGGCAAAGGCTTTGATGTTTGTTACTGAAAAAGCTAAAGAGAGCTACGAGGCAGGACAAATACCTCATGGTAAGCAGTCTGTTAAAAAGCTGATGAATCACGGGGTAGCTACAAACAGCATATCGCTTGACGGCGGTAAAAAAGAAACAGAACTATTTGACCGTATGGCACGAAAATACAATGTGGATTATGCGTTTCATAAAGCAGATCCGGGTAAGTATTTATTGTTTTTCAAGTCAGGGCAGGCAGACGCAATAACCGCATGTTTCACTGAATATTCAAAGTGCATTATAGCAAAAGAAACGGGTAAACCGTCTATAATGGCGCAACTACAAAAGTTTGCGGAGGCTATTAAATCAAGAGTAATAGAACCACGGCAACATGATAGATTAAGGGAGGCTATGCAGCATGAACGTTAGCCTTGCGAGTAAAATCAAGAAATATCTTGCACCTAATATACCTTACCTATTTATCATGTGGGCATTTCTGAAATTAGGTACAGCATTTCGTATGGCAGAGGGCGCAAACATAGGTGAGCAGCTTATGAACACAATGCAACATATAGCCCCCTCATTTGCCAATTTTGCACCGGGATTCCATCCATTTGATTGGATTGTAGGTTTAGTAGGTGCTGCACTAATGCGTGTCTATATTCATGGACGTGCCAAAAAAGCGCAGAAATTCCGGCGTGATATAGAATACGGTAGTGCAAGATGGGGTTTGCCTGCTGACATAAAGCCATTCATCAATCCTAAGTTTGGCGAAAATGTCATTTTAACAGGCACAGAGCTTTTAACCATGAATACTCGTCCCGCAAACCCCGCTAATGCTCGTAACCTTAACTGCTGTATTATCGGCGGTAGTGGTAGCGGCAAAACTAGGTTTTGGCTTATGCCTAATCTACTGCAAGCACATAGTTCTTTTGTTGTAGTTGACCCAAAAGGCGGTATCTTGGGGCAAGTGGGTACTTTTTTGAAGCGACAAGGTTATAAAATCAAGGTTTTTAATAGTATTGATTTTGGTCTGTCGCAACATTACAACCCCATAGCTTATCTAAAGACGGAATCGGATATTTTGAAATTCGTAAATGCGTTGATACAAAACACACAGGGCGAAGGAAAGTGACCCATTTTGGACAAAAACAGAAACCCTACTGTATTGCGCATTACTTGGCTATATCGTTTTTGAGGGGCCGGAGGAAGAGAAACATATCAGCACACTTGTTGATATGATAAACAGCATGGAAACAAAGGAGAACGATGAGGATTTCAAAAATCCTGTAGACTACATGTTCATGGGGTTAGAAAAGCGCAACCCTGACCATTTTGCTGTACGGCAATATAAGAAATTCCGCTTAGCGAGTGGCAAAACAATGAAGTCGGTGTTAATTTCCTGCGGTGCTAGGCTTGCGCCGTTTGATATCGGACAGTTGCGAGATATTATGAGCTATGATGAGTTAGAGCTTGACCGCATGGGCGATAGAAAAACAGCTACATTCTTTATAATCAGCGACACTGACACTACCTACAACTTTTTAGTAGCCCTTGCTTTTTCGCAGATGTTCAATCTTTTATGTGAACGTGCGGATAACAAATACGGCGGTCGACTTCCGTATCATGTGCGTATCTTATGGGATGAGGCGGCTAACACGGGGCAAGTGCCACAGCTTGAAAAGCTAGTTGCGGTTATCCGTTCTCGTGAGATATCTCTATGTCTGTTTTTACAGGCGCAGAGCCAGTTAAAAGCAATTTACAAAGACCATGCCGAAACAATATTAGGCAACATGGACAGTGTTGTATTTTTGGGAGGGCGCGAAACTTCCACCATTAAAGAAATTTCTGAAAATTGGCTAGGTAAAGAACTATCTCTATGCAGACAGATAGCAAAACGCAGGGGCAATCACCAAGCTACGGGCAGAACACGCAACGGCTAGGACGTGAATTATTAACTGTAAGTGAAATTACAACAATGCCCGGTAATAAGTGTATCTTACAGTTGCGAGGTTTGCCGCCGTTTTTATCGCCCAAGTACGATTTGCGTCATCACCCAAACTATAAGCATACCACCGAGGCAAACAAACGTAATACGTTTAACGCAGCACGTCTTGTTAATCGGCGCATGAAGCTACATCAACACCCAAATGAGCAATACACCTTATATGAAGTAAACCTGACCGAAGACCACGAAGTCATAAGCGAGGACGAGGACATTCTCAATTATGATGACGTGGATGACCCGGAAGAGTTTGCATAAATAACTTCGGGACATTTTTACCCGAAGCGCAAACTGCTAAATATAGCGGTTTTTTTGTTGCAAAAAACTATAGAAAATCTAGGAGGAATGTATTTATGGAATTTTTCACAGAAGCAGTTGATATTTTAGGGTATCTCGTAATTGCACTTGGCGCAGGGCTTTGTGTTTGGGGCGGCATTAACCTTTTGGAAGGTTACGGGGGCGACAACCCAAGTTCAAAATCGCAGGGTATTAAACAGCTTATGGCAGGCGGCGGCGTTATTTTACTTGGCGTAACCCTTGTGCCTTTATTGGCTGGCCTGTTTTAATCGGAGGTTACTAAATGGGATTTCTCACCAACTGGATAGTAGACTTTATCAAGGAGTTACTGATTGACGGCATTATGGGTAATCTTGGTGGGCTTTTTGATGCTGTAAATGACCGTGTTGGAGAGATTGCAACTACTGTGGGAACGACCCCGGCTGATTGGAATGTATAGTAGTAAGGGTAGTAATGATGCTACCCTATTTTTGTGGGCAGAATCAGCATTTGCGGCACAAATGATTGATGCTATGTACATTCCACCCCCACCCATCGGGGCAACCCACAACGAGAGAGGAGGAAAATTATTACTTCAACCAAAACAATCTATCCCCATCATAGCTTATTCAAAAGCAAATCTCAATACGAGATTTCCAAAACTAAAATTAAATAAAGGAGCGATTCGTATGCAGACTGCCACAAAAGGCGTTGCGGAAAATCCTGTTGTTGGGCAGGCTAAACCGCATAAAATTCTGAAACGGATTGGCTCTACAAATTACGAAGTGTCAATCCATTTCAGCCAAACAAGCAAAGAAACCATTGAGGACAAAATGCTAAGGTTGATGTTGCGAGATGTGAAAAACATTTTGCAGAATGTGCCGACAAATAAGCTGACTGCCGGAACGGAGGATTTATGAAGCAGTCAAAAATTACAGCGTTATACAGCAGATTAAGCCGAGATGATGAGAATATCGGCGAAAGTGGTTCTATCCAAACCCAAAAGGCAATTCTTGAAGAATATGCCGCCAAGAATGGATTTGCCAACATAGTCCACTTTG
>Ga0123352_10010744_pt1 | contig 14388 bp, 12 predicted proteins | sample TergutLab28metaG_FD_89700 | JGI IMG/M metagenome (GOLD analysis project Ga0123352, IMG submission 89700) | Labiotermes labralis P1 segment gut microbial communities from Petit-Saut dam, French Guiana - Lab288 P1 | ecosystem: Host-associated > Arthropoda: Insects > Digestive system > Gut ... | reverse complement strand
TGGCCGCCGTAGAATGAGAAACCGCTCCACAGCATCTGCTGATAGTATAGGGCTGTCAATACAAATCTAAACGAAAGGAAAGTATGATGAACCCTATGTTTTCATTATACAAGAATGAGTAGTATCTGTATCTGAGATTGCTTCAGGCTTCCGCTACCCGGGGCGCTTGGGCGAGCAGGCTAATGCGCGAAGCGTGTTGGTAGCGTCCGACCAGCCGGGACGCATGGCGAGCAGGTTCCGAAGGAACCGACCAGCCCATTAAAGCTTTGCTTTAATGGGTTCCCCCTCGCCCTCGCAATACAACCAAATTACATTTCAGCTATACTTCCTCACCATAAATAATTTTCCCATCAAACACAGTCATTTCAACTTCCGTCTCCAATATCTCTTCGTGTTTCACTTCAAAAATATTCTTACTCAAAACCGCTATATCACCGTACATACCTGCTTTTATCCTGCCCTTTACATCCTCTTCGTAAGATGCATAAGCCGAGTCCGCCGTATAAGCATACACTGCCTCGTAAACGCTAAGTGCTTCATGAGGATTATATCCCCCCTCAGGCTGCCCGTGCAAATCTTTCCTGGTTACAGCACAATAAATATTCTTAAACGGGTCAAATCCTTCTACAGGGCAATCAGTGCCTAAAGGTATATAAACCCCCAAATCCTTAAGGGTTTTAAAGGCGTAACTGGTACGTGCCTTGGCTTCCCCCACTCTATCAGCCACAACGCCCCAGTCCGCATGGATGAAAATAGGCTGTATATAGGCAATCACATTATTAGCCTTAAACTCCCTTAAAAGCTCCTCATCGGTTATCTGGCAATGTATAATCCCATGGCGCAAACCGGGCTTAGGGTTTGCCTTTTGCACTCTCTTAACCGCGTCAATACACCATTGCATAATAGCGTCCCCTATGGCATGTATTGCCACCGGACGGTCTTTCTCATGGCAGAGATCGACTATGGCGTCAAACTCCTCTTTCCCGTATATTGGTATGCCTTTATTGCCCGGCTGGTCGTAATAATCTTCTTTCATAAAAGCTGTACGCCCGCCTAATGAGCCGTCCGCCAATATTTTTACAGGCCCCAGCTTAAAATAGGCTGCCACATCTTTATCCACTTGCTTAAGCTCCAGCATTTTCTTATAATTTTCAAGTCCTGAGGCCCGGCATTGCTCGTTTACGCGGAAAGTCATCTTTTTTGCCTTAGCAAGGTTTACATAAGCCTCGTAAACCGCTCCAAAAGGTGTCCGCGGAGTAAAATCATCGCTTTGTACCGATGTTATACCCATACTTGCCAAATTTGGCATAGCTTTTAACACCAATGCCTTAATCTCTTCAGCGTCAAGGACTTTATCTTTTTTAACAAGACTCATTGCCGTCTCGTTAAATATGCCTATAGGCTCGCCGCTTTGCTCTCTTACTATTTCACCTCCCGAAACCTCAGGGGTATTTTTATCAATACCATAACCTTCAAGCAAAGTACTGTTTACAACCGCCACATGATGACAAGCCCTCGTAGCATATATAGGATGAGCTGTGGAAACTTTATCCAAATCATATTTTGTCGGATTTCTCTGTTCACCTTCAAACAAGTTTTGATTCCAGCCAAAGCCTCTAACCTCCTGCCCAGCCGGAATATTATTATCCTTAATAAATGCTTTAAATCGCTCTATCATCTCGTCTATTGACTTAACCCCATTCAAATCCAGCATACTAAGCCCTATGGCATAGCCTAAAAGATGGCAATGGGAGTCGTTAAAAGCAGGGATAGCCGTCTTGCCTTTTAAGTCAATTACTTTTGTATGCTCACTTTTAAGGGCAAGTATATCCCCATCACTGCCAAGAGCCGCAATCAGACCGTCTTTTAGTGCCACCGCCTGGGCTTTTTCTTTTTCTTTATCCATAGTATACAAATTTCCGTTATAAAGTATTAAATCCATTTTTCTATCTCCTCTCTGTTTTTAACAATTTTATTAACCGCGTCAATTGCGTATTTAATCTCATTTTCTGTATTAAAATAGCCAAAACTTGCCCTTAAAGCACCTGTAGGGTAAGTCCCGATAGACTTATGTGCCAAAGGCGAGCAATGAAGCCCTGAGCGGGTTCCTATCCCAAATTTGTTTTGTAAAACCCCCTCTAAAATCCCGTTATCCACCCCTTCGATATTAAAACAAACTATAGGCACCCGCACTTTGGGGCCGTATATATAAACCCCATCTTGTTTTATGCCCTCAATAAACATATTGGTAAGTTTAACCTCATGGTTCCAAATATTATTAATACCAGCCTCCATAATATAAGAAACAGACGCGCCAAGCCCTAAAATCCCCAATGTATTAGGCGTCCCTGCACTAAACTTGTCCGGCATAAAATCAGGCTGCAAAAGAGAGTGAGAATTGCTCCCTGTACCGCCGGATATAATAGGCTCCAGTGCCTGTGCCGCCTCAGATTTAAGTATAATCCCCCCTGTACCTGTTGGCCCCATAAGGGTTTTGTGACCTGTAAAGACAAAAGCATCCATATCCGAGCGCTCAAAGTCAATATCAATAATCCCTGCGGTTTGGGCACCGTCTAAAACAAAGAGCAGCCCATATTCCTTGGCTATTTTAGCGCAAGCTGCGTAATCAAGTATGGCACCTGATACGTTTGAGGCATGGGTCATCACCATAAGTTTCGTATTTGGCTTAATATGGTTTTTTATAACGGATGGCTCAAAGCCTTCCCCATTTTCGCAAGGTAAATAGGTAACCGTAACCCCTTGTTTTTGAGACAAAAGCTCAAGGGGCCTTGATACGGCATTATGCTCAAGGCTTGTACTAAGTACATGATCCCCAGGCTTTAGGGCACCTGATATAATCATATTTAAGGCAAAAGTGGCGTTTTGGGTAAATATTATATTTTCCGTTTTCTTCACATTAAAAAGTTTGCCGAGGGCCGTGCGCGCCTCAAACTCAATAAAGTCCGCATCCCCGCCCCGTCCTGTGCTTTTAAAGTTGTTGGCAGCAAGGTAATTGCACATACTATCAATCGCCTTCTGAGGTTTTTTATTTGAAGTTGCCGCATAGTTTAAATTAATTTCATCCATAGGCTGCTCCTTAAAAGGAAATAGTTACTGTTTCGAGGTCATTTCACTATATCTTATATCACTCTTTGTTATTTTTCAATTGATTTTATTAAATTACTGTAAAAACTATTGTAATGATACCTCTCTTTCATTATAATAGTTAAAGTTTATCCCATGACACAAAGAGCCAAGGTGAAAATATGGACGTTTTTATGCGCTCTGTAGGCTTTACCCGTGTAAAGTTTTTTGAAAATATTAATCAAATAAAGAAAGAAATAGCACAATCCCCTGATAAAAGGATAGTCCTTGGCTATGGCAGCGAGGGGCTGTTTGTCGAGTGCTACAAGCTCTATGGTAATGGTATTGGCATCCTGGCAAGAGGGGTTATGGATGATAAAGATGTTGTTACAATTGAAAGCTGCGAGGCATTCGCTGTTTCTGAGGATATTTATATAAACAAATATGTGGTGGAATTTGCTAAAAACCACCCTCTCATAGTTTTTGAAGACATATATACTAATAACGAACTTGTGTTCGCCCTTCAAAATAGAATAGATTATATAAAAGATGAACAGAAATTTATTAACCACGGCCGGTCGGTTACATATTCCAAAGATATGGGCATAATAAAGCGTAAGGTTAATTATACTGCATTTTCTGTATATGGCTCTATAATACTTCCTGTCTATAAAACAGACGATGATGAGGATTTTTCTGGCTGGGACGAGGATGATACCGATTTCGCGCCAAAAACCCTTAGATTTGGGGAAAACGAGGACGACGCGCTAAACCTTATACAAACCTACGCCGAGGTAATCGTCCAAGATATAGAGGAACGGCTCTTAGATGAAGATTTGTTATCGGTAGTCGAAGGCTTCTTTTTACCTATGGATGAAAATGAGACGGATTATTCATTACTTGGAGAAATTGAGGCGGTTGAACATATTCAAAACGAGTATACTAAGGAAAAGGTCGTGCGCTTGTCTCTAAATGTAACAGGCACTAAACTGGCACTTGTAATAAATAAGAGAGACTTAATAGGGCATCCGTCAGTGGGCATGAGGTTTATGGGTACGTGCAGGTTAAGAGGGACTGTGATTATATAGACACCATGCCTTCGGCGCAGTAGACTTTGATTTCAAAATAAGGAGATATTAATTATGACAACCTTAATGAAAGGCAAGGAAATAGCCGGCCATTTACGATTAGAAATAGAAAAAGACATTGAATTTTTGACAAGTAAAGGTATAAAATGCGCCATGGCTGCTATACGTGTGGGGGAGCGTCCTGACGCGGTAAGTTATGAAAAAGCAACTATGAAATGGCTTGACAAGCTCGGTATCGCTTGTGAGGCTTTCACTTATCCTGAAAATATAAGTAAAACTGATTTTTTTGCCGAAATTGAGAAAATAAATAATATGCCTAATATCCATGGGATGCTTTTATTTAGGCCTATGCCTAAAGAGCTTGATACCGGGGAAGTTGAATATATTATCTCCCCCGAAAAAGACATCGACGGTATGAATCCTGTGAATTTTGGTAAAATATGCGGCTCCGATGATACAGGTTACGCACCTTGTACCGCCAAAGCTGTTATGGAGATTTTGAAATATCATAATATTGATTTATCGGGCAAAAAAGCCGTGGTTATCGGCCGCTCTATGGTTATCGGTCGTCCGGTTTCAATGATGCTTTTAAATGAAAACGCGACTGTAACCATCTGCCACAGCCGCACTAAGGATTTAGCCGCGGTTTGCCGTGAGGCTGATATCTTAGTCGCGGCAATAGGCAAAGCGGGCTTTGTAACAGCGGACTTTATAAAAGAAGGTGCCGTGGTTGTTGACGTTGGCATAAATGTAACTGATGAAGGCAAAGTCGTAGGGGATGTGGATTTTGACGGGGTTTCGCCAAAATGCTCCTATATCACCCCTGTTCCCGGAGGCGTTGGCTCTGTAACAAATGCGGTTTTAGCACGGCATATTGTTAAGGCTGCGAAGCAGTTAAATGGATTCTAGTGTTTCTGCTGTAATCCTTGCGGGAGGCAGTGGGACGAGACTTTCCGCTAATATCCCTAAACAATATTTAAACATAGGGGATAAGCCTGTTTTGGCTTATTCCCTTGATGTGTTTAATACGCTTTCCTTCGTGGGAGAGATAATTGTAGTCGCTGCGGAAGATATGCTCGATTATTGTCGAAATAATATAATCGAACTTTTTTGCAGCAAAAAACCTGTTAAACTTGTTAAAGGCGGTGCCTTCCGTCAGGAATCTTCCTTTAAAGGCGTCATTGCCGCATCTTCTCCCTATGTTATGGTACATGATGGGGCAAGACCTTTCGCTGCGGCAGATGATATAACCCGGCTCTATAAAACGATGCTGGTAAACAATAGTGCCATTTTAGCCGCTCCCGTTACGGATACTATAAAAGAAACCACACAGGATGCTCAAATAATGAGGACTATAGAAAGAGACAATCTTTGGGCAGCCGCAACCCCTCAGGCTTTTTTGCGGGAGACTTTGATAAAAGCGCATAAGATGGCTTTAGATACAAACTTTGTAGGCACTGACGATGCCTCTCTTTTGGAATTTATAGGGGAGAAGGTTACTATTGTCGAATGCAGCAGCCGCAATATTAAAATAACCACCAGTGAAGACTTGGTTTTTGCTGACTTTTTGGTAAGGCTAGGAGAGCACAAGTTATGAAAACCGTTAAAATATATACTGACGGAGCCTGTTCCGGCAATCCCGGGCCCGGTGGTCTTGGGGTAGTTCTTTTATATGGCAGTGCAAGGAAAGAACTCTCCAAAGGCTTTGAACTTACTACCAACAACCGTATGGAGATACTGGCGGCTATTGAGGGGCTAAAAGCCCTTAAAGAGCCTTGTACAATCAAACTTTACTCCGACTCAAAGTATCTAGTGGATGCCATAAACAAAAACTGGGTAAAAAAATGGCAGGAAAATAATTGGATGCGAAACAAAAAAGATAAAGCCCTTAATATTGACCTTTGGATAAAGCTTACGGAGCTCTTGGAAATTCATAATGTCGAATTTATTTGGGTAAAAGGTCATGCCGATAATGAAGAAAATAACCGCTGTGATCAATTAGCAAGAGAAGCCGCCGCTGCCGATAATAAGGAATCTGACTCTAATTACACAGAAATGTTGAAAGAAATTTAGCAAATATACTAAAAAATATACCATAAATTTGTAATTGTCGTATTTTTTGACAAATGCTCTAAAAACTTATTTCAAATACCTTAAAATTTTGTTAAAGTTTTATGAATTAAATCGTTGACGTGTAATTTTTTTTGTGATATTGTATCTATTGTAACTTTTCTTATTTTTTATTTTTGCTAGGAGGAATTTTTTTAATGAAAACAGGTATTGTAAAATGGTTTAACGCAGAAAAAGGTTTTGGTTTTATCTCTATTGAAGGTGAAGATGATGTGTTCGTTCATTTTTCTGCAATCAATTCTGACGGCTTCAAAACCTTAGAAGAAGGACAAGAAGTTCAGTTCGATGTAGTTGAAGGTGCTAAAGGTCCTCAAGCCGCTAACGTAGTTAAGGCATAATCCTATTTGATAATAGCGTATTAATTATGCGATTTGATTATAGCATGACCTCATAACAACTAACTTGTGAAACCAAACTAACCTCCTGTATTTGTATAGGGGGTTTTTTCCTGTTATTTATAAAAAGCCCAATATGCTATGCTCCGCATATTAGGCTTTTTATATTAGCTTGCTTGGCTTTATCTCTAACTAAGATCAGCCGAAAATGCCCATGCGGTACGTGTACCTTGAGGACCGCCTGCGCCGTCAGGCTGAATATCTACCCTAATCAAATTAACACCGGTCACATCAAGATCAATATTGCGGGGCATGTCATGCTGTGAAAGCTCAAATGTCAGTAAAACCGTGCCATCTCCTGTAATTGTTACAACTACATCCGCAGGAGTTCCCACACCGTCAACACGACCGAAAACACCGGCTAACCTGTCAAAGTTCCCGGAAAGATTGTGTTGTGAATACACGGCATTCCTTGCAAAGGCGTTATATTGTACAACATTTGTATGTGCTGTGCCAAGGATGTTTAGCGTATCGTCAACCCTTGCAAAGTTAGAGCCTGTTGTACCTGTAAAAAATGTATCCGCAAATCTTGTTGCGGCAGGTGCGGGAGGCGGCGTTAAAGGTGGATGCACAGGCGGTGTAGGAGTGCCTCCCCTTTGTAATATAACCGTTTCCGTTGCTCCGTCCCAATCAACATTTAAGCCTAAACTATCCGCCAATGCTCTAACCGGCAGGAAAGTACGCCCATCGATAATAACAGGCCGGTCTTCCTCTGCAAGATTTAAATTTACACCGTCTAAGCTAATCGTAATATTGCCCCTTATTGCTTGCAAAATTTGAGGGTTTGCAAATACTGTCGTAGCAGAAAGTATCATAACCCACACTAAAGATGTTGCTATAATAGTTTTGAAATTACTGAAAGTTCCTGATTTATTAGTTCTCATTTACTTTTTTTGCCTCCTTTTTGTCATAATATTTTTGCCATAATATCTTACTATATATTTATAATCATTTCAAGTTTTTTACACGGAAATCAATTTTTAGACTTTAGCGTCGCAGACTCTACTGCGCCGAAGGCGTGGTGTCCACAAGGCGGACTCGACCTACGCAAATGTCATTGAAGCCTGACATTTGCTGCGTCCGAGTACATACTTTGCCCGCCTGAGGAGAATTTTTAGTGGTTTTTACTAAAAACTCATTCCTAAAGTAACTCATTAAAACTCGAAAGAGTTTTAATGACAAGGAAATCAATTTTCAATTGATTTCCTTGAGTTTTTCACAAATAATTTGTCAAGCACTCAATTATATGATAAACTAGATAGGTTGCTTTTATGCACACACTAATACTAAGGCAGGTTAAAATGTCAATTAAAAGAGAAGATATACGGAATGTAGCAATCATAGCCCATGTAGATCATGGCAAAACTACCCTTGTAGACGAGCTTTTGAAACAAAGCGGCACTTTTCGCAAAAATCAAGCTATTGTGGAGCGGGTTATGGACTCGGGAGATATTGAAAGAGAGCGTGGCATAACCATTTTATCAAAAAATACCTCCATCAGGTATAATGATGTTAAAATAAATATTGTTGACACCCCGGGTCATGCTGATTTTGGCGGCGAGGTTGAGCGGGTACTTAAAATGGTAAACGGCGTAATTTTAGTGGTTGATGCCTTTGAAGGTCCCATGCCTCAAACTAAATTTGTGCTAAAAAACGCCTTGGAGCTGGAACTTTTCGTAGTTGTATGTGTCAACAAAATCGATAGACCGGAGGCACGTGCCAAAGAGGTTACCGACGAGGTTTTGGAGCTGTTTTTAGAACTTGGCGCAACAGACGAGCAGTTGGATTCCCCTTTTGTATACGCATCAGCTAAAAAGGGCTTTGCCTCTTTTGAAGCAGATGGCAAAGGCAGCGATATGCAGCCTCTTTTCGATACGATTATAAACCATATCCCTGCCCCTCTGGGGGATAGGGTCGCGCCCTTTAAACTCCTTATTTCAACCATTGATTATAATGAATATGTAGGGCGTATCGGCATCGGTAAGATTGAAAACGGTGCTATAAGCGTAAATGACGAAGCTGTACTTACCAATATCCACGACATTGAAAAAGCCCAAAAAGTAAAAATTTCAAAACTTTATGAGTTTGAAGGGCTAAACCGTGCAGAGGCAAATACCTGCGATTTTGGTGATATTGTAGCGGTATCAGGGATTGACAACCTGCAAATTGGCGATACTATTTGTAGCCCCCTTGACCCTAGCCCCCTTCCTTTCGTTAAAATATCGGAGCCAACTCTTGCTATGAATTTTTCCGTAAACGACAGCCCTTTTGCAGGGCTTGACGGCAAGTTTGTAACAAGCCGCCAAATTAGGGAGCGGCTTTTTAGGGAGCTTAATACGGACGCCAGCCTTAGGGTGGAGCTTACTGATTCTACCGAGAGCTTTAAAGTATCCGGCAGGGGTGAGCTGCATTTATCCATATTAATCGAAACTATGCGTAGGGAAGGCTATGAGTTTCAAGTATCCAAGCCGGAGGTTTTGTATAAAGAAATAGGCGGAGAGCGTCATGAACCTATGGAAAACGTGACTATAGACGTGCCGGAGGATTTAGTAGGCATTGTAATTGAAAAACTTGGCAGCCGTAAGGGTGAGATTGCCTCATTGTCCCCATTCGGTGCCGGTGTACGCCTTATTATGACCATCCCCGCCAGAGGGCTTATAGGCTACCGTACGGAGTTTTTGACGGATACGAGAGGCAATGGGATTATAAACACCCTCTTCGACGGCTACGCCCCATATAAAGGTGATATACCTAAACGCCCTCAAGGCTCGTTAATCGCCTTTGAGCCGGGGGAAGCAATGGGTTACGGCTTAACCGGCGCGCAGGAGCGTGGGGAGCTTTTTATCGCTCCGGGTGAGAAGGTTTACGCCGGCATGATAGTTGGCAAAAACTCCCGCGCAGGGGATATGGAAGTAAATGTCTGCAAAAGAAAACAGCTTACTAATATGCGTGCCTCAGGCTCTGACGATAATTTGCGCCTAAGCCCCCCTATAATTATGAGCCTTGAACAGTATTTGGAATTTATTGAAGGTGATGAGCTTTTAGAAATAACACCAAAGAATTTGCGCCTTAGAAAGAAGATATTAGATGCAAACATGAGGAAAAAAGCCGCTAAGGTGGAGAATAAGTAGATTGCTGCTCCTCGCAATGACGAGCAAAAAATCTAATTTCGCTACTACTCTAATGACGACCAAAATTCAATTTCGCTGCAAGCCTAATGACAGGGCTTCTGGCTGTTTCGCTGCAACTCTATTGACGAAACGATATATTGAGTGAACCCATGGAAGAAAATTACGAAAACCAAGACCAAAACAACAGAAATTCATCCTTTGTAGCCCAGGCGGCAATTTTAGCCTCTGCCGGGCTTATTTCTCGTGTGATTGGTTTTGCTTACAAGCTTCCTATGCAAGCAATGATAGGGGACAAAGGCATGGGTATTTACAACCAAGGACATACTATATACAATTTTCTGCTCATACTATCCTCGGCCGGGCTTCCTGCGGCAATATCTAAAATGGTTAGTACCCGCCTTGCCTTTAATCAAGCCAAAAATGCTCACCAAGTATTTTTAGTATCACTTAAATTCGCGATTTGCATAGGGCTTATGGGGAGTTTATTCCTATTTTTCGGCGCAAGGCTGTTTAGTAATATGCTAAATACGCCGGAAGTGTTTTTAAGTATCCGTGCCCTTGCACCAACAGTTTTTATATTTGCTATACTAAGCGTTTTCCGCGGCTATTTTCAAGGGATGAATAATTCCGTCCCTACCGCCTTAAGCCAAATTATTGAACAAATTTTAAACGCAATAACCAGCATACTCTTGGTTTTTCTCCTCTTTCGTGTAAATATATCCTACGCCGCCGCCGGCGGCAATGCCGCAACAGGTATCGGTGCTTTTGTCGGACTTTTTGTACTCATGTTTATATACAAAAAAAAGCGCCCCCAGATTCATAAGAATATTAAGCGCAATGAAGCTTTTGCCACAACTGAAAGCGAAAGCTCTATTTTATCGGAGCTTATTAGAACGTCTTTTCCTATAATCGCAGGGACCGCAATATTTAGCGGTGCTTCCTTAATCGATAATTATATGGTAATGGATCGTATTGCATTAAGCGGCGAATTTACTCATAATGAAATACTTGCCATGTACGGACAGCTAACGGCAAAATTTATGGCACTAACCACATTGCCCGTAACCATTGCCACAAGTATGGGCACAGCCGCAATTCCCGGCATATCCGCTGCTGTTGCAAAGCGTGATATGAAATCCGTTACATCAAGGATAAATATGGCTATACGCCTTGCAATGGTAGTTTGTGTCCCTGCCGCCTTTGGGATAGGGCTTTTTGCTGATGAAATACTGATCCTTTTATTCCCTACATCTCCTGAGGGCGGGCATTTACTGCGTATAGGCTTTGTCAGCGTAATTTTTCTGGCACTTAACCAAATCTCCACAGGGGTACTCCAAGGGGTGGGACAGGTTAAAATACCGGCTTTTGCGGCACTTTTAGGCTGTATCGGCAAGATTATTACTAACCATATACTTTTGCCTATCCCATCTATAAATATTATGGGTGCAGTTATCGGTACGGTGGTATGCTACGCTATTGCCGCCCCTGTAAATGTCTATTTTGCTTATAAACTTACAGGTGCCAGACCGGATTTTGGGGGCATGCTGTTTAAGCCAATATTTGGCGCAATATTTATGAGCGCGGTATGTTTTGTAGTATATCACGCCTTGTTTTTACTATTGTCCTCAAATGCTTTTGCACTGCTTATTTCCATTGGAGTCGGGGTATGCGTCTACTTTGTTGTAATGATTGTAATAGGCGGTCTTAGGCGGGGTGATCTTGTGTCATTGCCTATGGGTATCAAAGTTATCGAGTTTTTAGGGCAATTTGGTATTATCGTTAAGGAGTAGGCTGCGCTTCCACCATTTGTATAAGGATTGCTCCCCCTAAAATTCCCGGTCTTGATGTAAGTATCACGCCGCTGAAAGTAATATCCACAACAGCCCCCTGGGGTATATGCTCAAACAGCATAGGCTCACCGTTTATGTCAAGTACAGCAAGGAAATCGTTATCCACTATATACATTGGCTCTCTAATCGGTCGGCGGGGATTTTCTGCACCCCAAAGAGGGGTAATAGTGTATATCAGCAGGGAAGGACCTAACCGCCCTCTCCATTCTAAAAGACTGTTAACATCCTCATAAACCTCTGCCCTAAAAGTATCTGCCCCTTCAAAAGGATTATAACCCCATATATAAGGATGAGGTCTGGGCACACCGTCCACTTCAAATTCCACATACATATCCCGCTCTATCCGCTCTCCATACTCAGTATAATGCCAAAAGCTTTTTTCAATACGATACTGCCCGTCCTCAATCTCCCCATGAAGCCAGCCCCAGTTTTTAACCACCCTGCGGGTCTGCCTCCTGCTTACAAAATGCTCATCATCAGGGAAAAATCTTGTGGTTAATTCAGGTACGCATTGCCACACACCGTCTATATTTTTGAGTAAGCTATAATGTCTGTCAAAATACATCCGTGTATCTGCGCTACCATTTGTAAGCATAATCACAGCCCCTTGTGGGTCAGCCATAGTAATTTCCATAATAAAATCATCTATATCAGGGGCGATTTCATTATCTTCTATAAGAAATTCCACATACAGCTCGTGTTCTTCCCCGCTTATGGTAATGGTTTTTGTCAAGCGAAACTCCCCCGGCCAGAAATGAACCCCATCACCGAAGCGTATCTCAAAGCTATGACCTCCAGGCAGGCGAATCTGCTCCGAGCCTATGTACCACGCGCCCATGCCGCTTAATCTACTATCCATCATATGACTAAAGTCATATCCGTTACTATATGTTATCACATCATCCGTATTATTTGTTATGAGAAGTAAAACCTCCGAGTCGGAAATACTTAATATCTCTAAAGTAACACCAGTATCAATATCAATATCTTCTGTTAAAGGCTCTTGTATTTCGTATTCATATATTTCATATGCAGCTTCCTCAAATAAGTCCACCGCCGCTACCGGAGCGCAGGAGGTGAAAAAGATAAGGGGCAAGGCTGCCAGTAGTACGAATAAGCATATCTTTTTGAAAGTCATACAATCTCCATTTGCTGTAAAATTAAACTTCATGGCAAACCCTCTAATTTTAAAAATGAGCTGCCTGAAAAATCAGACAGCCCAAACATACAGGGGTAGAAGGATTTGAACCCTCACGGACGGTTTTGGAGACCGGAATGCTACCGTTACATTATACCCCTAAGATAACTTAAATAACTCCTATACCATTATACTCATTTCGCGAAAAAAGTCAAGTAAAATGTAAACTTTCTCAAAAAATCAAAACTATTCACCAAATACAACGGATTTCATAATATATAACAGAGAGGCAAGTACTTCTTTAATATGAAACTCGTTAAAATTTAATGTAGGAGGAATAAATTTATGTCAGCATTTGAACTAAATGAACATGCAAACTCCATGTTCGGCGGGCCAAATCCTTCAGCTCGCCACCATGGAAATGCAAACGCACCAAATCATGTGCACAAGCCTGATGCTAACGCACATCCCGGAATACCAAAGCCTATAAAAACAAAGATTGAAAACATTATCGCTTTCAAGATTTATGACATCTGCCGCCAGCAGGACTGTCTTGATTTTGACGACATAGGCCCTGCAAGAGCCGCTGAGGAAACGGCACTCGGTCAAGAAATTATATGTGAAGGGGATATTATAATCCCGCCTCATGACGCTGCAAGTGTAAGTTTAGAGGATTTGCATATTAAACGTATTGTTATAGTTGATAAAAGACCAAGCTGCTTTAGAAAAGGCTATTGGGATGTTGAGCTTAAGTATGTTATGGGCTACAGGCTGGTTTTTAGAGGCGCCGACGCTCGTATTAAGCACGATGTTAAAGCTTTCAGCATTTTCAACAGAAAAGTTACATTATTCGGTTCCGAAGGCTGCGACCTTTTCGTTTCCACCGATCTTTTCGGCAAAGACGGCATGTTTGAAGCTATGCCGTTTATTATGGCAGAAGGCAAAGCCATGGCACTTTCCGCATCTATTATATACGACCACTGCAGACCGTGCCACGGCTGTGATGACCATGAAATTGGCGGTTCAGGCGGCGCAGATGGCAGAAGGCGCGCAAAAGGCGTTGAAGTAGTAATCGGACTTTTCAGCATAGTTAAACTTTTTAGACTTGTAGATTTAGCAGTCGAGTCCACAGGCTTTACAATCCCTGAAGAGTGCGAGGATATCTGTCCACTTGACCCATGCGAATTCTTCGACGGGCTGGAGTTTCCAATGGATTTATTCGCACCGCCTCAAAAGCCTGAGTTCCACGCGGGAATATCAAGTAATATCCCATCTTCAAGAGTTAGAAACAGAGAGCATATAATACTTGATGAAGAAGCATAAAATATAAAATAAGCTTACAGACCAAAGACTTTGTCTTTGGTCTGTTCAATTTTGGGCAGGCTTTTTAGAACCTGTATTCAATAATGGGTTACGCGTATTTCCGAATCTGATTTTATACCAATTAAGGGAAGCGGCAATGGTGCATAACTAGTTTCAGATAATTTTTTTATAGTGAATAAACTTTAAAGCACTAAATGAGCTTGCTCATTTTGCGCTTTAAAGTTTATGAACGCCACGAAATCCATGCAT